>Ga0206679_10000043_pt1 | contig 83610 bp, 66 predicted proteins | sample M110012015metaG_FD_155464 | JGI IMG/M metagenome (GOLD analysis project Ga0206679, IMG submission 155464) | Ammonia-oxidizing marine archaeal communities from Monterey Bay, California, United States - M1 100m 12015 | ecosystem: Environmental > Aquatic > Marine > Intertidal zone | place: USA...
TGCAGATCTTGTTTTCACAGCTGAATTGAAATCCATTGGTTTTCTGGCCATTACGGTAGTGTTACCTGGGTTCTGACCGAGTGCAGTAACAAGGCTAAACGATTTTTTCTGCTGTTTCGCTGTCTTTGAGCGGTTATCGCGAGCAGCCCTATAAGGGTATGAATTGGTTTTTGTTTGTCAATATTGATCGATTTTTTCGTGTTATAAATCGATTTCAAGTGACCAGACTAGGCTTGTAGGAGTTCATTGTCCTTTCAAGACCACCATTGTGCTGAATTTGATAAGGCTTTTTTCCTCCTTCAGAGGATGATATTGGTACTACTTTAAAGGGAGCAGGTCATGAGAAGTAACTATATCTGGAAATGGGTTGTTTTGGTGTTGGTTGCATTTTCCAACCTGAGTTATGCGGAACTAGAGGAGGTTGTTGTTACTGCGACCAAACGTTCGGAAAGTACGCAAGATGTTGCTATGTCAATTCAGGCGCTGACCGGTGAAGCGCTTGAAGCAATGGCCATCGATGATCTGCAGGACTTGGCTGCTAACGTGCCTAACTTCTTCGTTGGTGATTCCTTAATCGTCAATAATATTACCATGAGGGGAATAGGTTCCGGAGAAGACCGGGGTTTTGAAACGCCCGTTTCTACGTTTAAGGATGGCATCTATATGCCAAGAAATCGTCAATCGAGGTCACCATTTTTTGATGCTGAAAGGGTCGAGATTGTAAGAGGTCCGCAAGCGGTCTTGTTTGGACTCAATTCCAGTGCAGGGGCAATAGCGATACACGGCGCGGTCAACAACCCTGGAGATGAGTTTGAGGCCATGCTGACGGCAGAGTACGAAGCTGAGTACAGTGGTTCACGAGTACGGGCTGTTATCGGTGGGTCACTGGGGGAAACCCTCGGTGCAAGGGTTGCAATTGAGCAGTTTGATAGCGGTGATGGCTGGCTCGAAAATAGTTTTAGCGGCGACTCCGGTAATTCGGAACACGATATCGCTCGGTTGTCTTTGGTTTGGGCGCCATCAGATACATTTAAATTAACGGCCCGTGTTGAACACAATGAGTCTGAAATTCATGGCCAGATAACAGAAATAGCCAACGGAGACTTGAATCTGGCGAGCGATGGCGCTATTGGTGGGTATTTGATGCGGGCGGGTATCATCAATGCAACCATTCCTGGGTCCTGGAACCTGGGAGGCGAAGATTCGAATTTCGACTACGTTGCATTCCATAGTGCTGATGCAGCATTTCAAGCGCTACATGACGGCATCGACAGCAAAAATTATCGTGATGCGCTCGGCGCAGACCAAGAGATGGATAACATCAGCCTGAATTTCGAATCTGCACTGGGAGACTATACTCTGTCCGGTACTATTGGCTGGTCGGAGTATAGCTACGATTCTGCAGTGAATATTTCCGGAACAGCGGAGAGTTTCTACTATGGCACTAATTACGAGGAGTATGACCAGACCAGCGTAGAAATACGGTTAGCTTCGCCATTGGGACAGACTCTTGAGTGGATTGCAGGGGTCTACTATCACGACGGTGAACTTTTTACTGATCAACCCAATACAATGGACGTCAATAAGTTCTATGGTATCTACATTGGCTATCCACCGGCGATTGTTCAGGCAGCCATTACCGGTGCCCCTTTAACTGAACTGGCCGGCGCAATACTATCCCAAGATACGCAAGTGATGTCTCCTTTCGTTTCAGCTACCTGGAATATAACAGATGCTTTCCGCGTCACAGCGGGGCTTCGTTATACAAGTCAGGATAAGAGTTACGATCGTAATGCGCAGACCCCGGGGTCGGGTCTTTACCTCACCAATGCAGATGGTAGTCTTGGACCGTTTCTCGGCGGCGCGATATTGAATGCGACCGGGGCAGGAGTAGGTCAGACTTCAGGGGATATCGATTCGACCAGCACAGTTCCAGAATTCATGGCTGAATGGGACATTAATGATAATGTGATGTTATTTGGGCGCTATGCGGAGAGTGTCAAAGCAGGCGGTATCGGTACTTCGGGAGCTATAGCCATAGATGGATTGATATACGACGATGAGGAGGCTGAATCCATCGAAGTGGGTCTTAAAGGCCGCTTTTTGGATGGCCGAGCTGAGCTTAATCTCACGGCATTTAGCACGGATTATAATGATCTACAGGTAAAGAGCAGTGAGGTTTCGGCTGGTGGGGTTATTACCATTATTGATAATGCCGGTTCGGCATCCAGTGAAGGTTTAGAAATTGATGGTCGAATTGCTGTCAATGACTGGTTAATCCTGGGTGGTAATATGGCCTGGTTAAATGCGGAGTACACCAGCTACCCAAATGGCCCGTGTAATCGCTCTGGCAGTACGCCTGCAGGCGTAGTAGCGGGCACTTGTGACCTAAAAGGCCAAGCATTGCCATTTGCAGCCGATTCAAGTGGAAGTGTTTTTATTGATATCGATAAGCCGCTCACTGATCGAATTCGATTGCTGGCTAATCTGACGGTTTCATTCAGCGATGATTATTTCGTTGAAGGACGTAATGAACCGACTCTGCAACAAGACGGATGGACCAAATTGTCCGGGAGAATAGGGATTGCTTCGGTCGATGATCGCTGGAGTATCACAGTGATTGGTCAGAACCTGACGGAAGAAAAAATGTGGCTTGGGGCCCAACCGCTCTTTGGATATGACATGGTGTATCCGACGATGCCGCGGACTTACACGGTTCAAGCAACGGTTCGATTCTAACGGTAAAGAGCGCTTGGTCATCTAGTTAGGGTAGTATTGGTCATAGCCATTGGGCTATGACCAATGGTTAGGGCTGATCCAGCGGGTCTTTGTTGACTGTCGCGAATGTTTCGGGCTGCCGGTGAGTCAATGATGATGCATCGGAAAAGAAGCAGGAGGCTAAGGCGGCTGCTGGTTCTTATCCAAGTGATCGGTCCAGTGACAAGACGAATATCCGCTACACCAGTTATCATCTGTTGAAGCAATAGGCTTGGGTGAATGCAATGGCCAATTTGGCAGTGACGTTGGACGATCGGTACATCTTCGATGATGGCCGCGTATATTTAACCGGGACCCAGGCGCTTGTTCGCCTATTGTTAATTCAACGCCGGCGAGATCAACAGGCTGGCTTGAATACGGCTGGTTTTGTTTCAGGTTATCGGGGCTCTCCGATGACGGTGATGGATCAAGAGCTGTGGCGTGCGAAAGATCATCTGAAATCCCATCACGTCCACTTCTGGCCTGCAGTGAATGAGCACATGGCGGCAACTGCGCTGTGGGGTACACAGCAGGTGCATTACAACAACGATGCCAATTATGACGGGGTCTATGGTTTTTGGTACGGCAAGGGTCCCGGCCTTGATCAGAGTCTAGATGCGGTGCGCCAGGCAAATTATCATGGCACATCGAAAAACGGGGGTGTCCTGGTACTGGCTGGGGATGATCCGTCAATGCGGTCGACGGTGGATGCGTATCACTCCGAACTGCTCTTTGAAGATCTATTAATGCCGGTTTTGTATCCGGCGGATATCCAGGAAGTCTTTGATCTAGGGCTTTATGGTATTGCCATGTCACGTTTTTCTGGCGCTTGGGTAGGATACAAATTGCTACCTGAAACAATCGAGACGGCGGCTTCGATTCGAGCAGACTATAACCACATTAAGATTGCCTATCCGGAATTTGAGTTTCCCGAGGATGGCGTCAATTCGCGTGCTGGTGACATGTGGTTCAATCAGGAATTGCGTCTTCGCCGCTACAAACTTCCAGCCGCGGTCGCATTTGCGCGTGCAAACAAATTAAACCGTATCAGTCACGACACGCCCAATTCTCGATTTGGCATAGCCGCGATGGGCAAGACCTGGCGGGATACTTTACAGGCCTTGGCGGAGCTAGGCATTGACGACGGTATGCTCAAGCGTCTTGGTATCAGGGTCTTGAAAGTGGCGATGCCCTTTCCCGTCGATGTTGAAACCTATCGGGAATTTTCAGCTGGCCTGGAAGAAGTGCTTGTTATTGAAGATAAGCGGGAGCAGATTGAAAATGCCATTCGCCGTGTCTGTTATGATCTGCCAGCGGATCAACGTCCTCGATTGGTCGGACGACATGACGAAAGCGGCAGGCTGCTAGTCGATGATGTAGGGGATCTAAACGCCGATAAAATTGCCCGCGTCATCGCGTCACGAATTGGCTATTTCCATACTTCAGACCAGATAGTTAGTCGAATACAGTTTCTCGATCAGCAGGTTAAAAGTGCAGAAGAGAGGCCGGCTGCGACCTTAAATCGTATGCCTTACTTTTGCTCAGGATGCCCTCACAACACCTCTACGCGAGTTCCTGAAGGCAGCCGAGCCAATGGCGGTGTTGGTTGTCACTTTATGGCCTATTGGATGGACCGCGGCGTCGGTTATGCCACACAAATGGGGGGTGAAGGCATACCTTGGGTCGGCCAGTCTCCATTTGTAAAAACAGAACATATTTTCCAGCAGTTGGGTGATGGCACCTATTACCATTCAGGCATTATCGCGATTCGGGCAGCCGTTGCTTCAGGCGTCAACATCACCTACAAGATTCTCTTCAACGATGCGGTGGCGATGACGGGTGGCCAACCCGTGGATGGACCTTTGAGCGTCCCGCAAATAACGCATCAGGTTTATAGTGAAGGGATTCATCGGATTGCTGTTGTTAGCGATGAGCCGGAGAAATACGAATCCAACCTTTTTGCGCCTGAAGTAACTGTGCACCATCGAGATGATCTCGACCTGATTCAGCGTGAGCTTCGTGAAGTGAAGGGCGTAAGCATTCTCGTTTATGACCAAACCTGTGCTGCTGAAAAGCGTAGACGTCGCAAGCGAGGCACGTTTCCGGACCCCGCTAAACGCATGTTTATCAACGATCGAGTGTGTGAGGGCTGTGGCGATTGTGGGAGTCAATCCAATTGTGTGTCTATTGTACCCACGGACACGGCTTTTGGCCGCAAGCGGTCCATTGATCAATCGTCGTGCAATAAAGATTATTCATGCAACAATGGATTTTGTCCCAGTTTTGTGACGATACTTGGTGGAGAACCGCGTAAAGGGAAAGGGGTAAATGGTGTGCCAGACTCCATCTCTAAATTGCCTGAACCTGAAATCAGATCATTAACCCCGGGTGAAAACTATGGGATTCTCATAGGGGGTGTTGGCGGCACCGGGGTTGTTACCATCGGTGCGTTGCTGGGTATGGCGGCACATGTCGATGGGCGTGGTGTGTCGATCGTTGACCAGATGGGTTTCGCCCAGAAGGGTGGAGCGGTGATGACGCATGTCCGCATAGCAGATGAAGCAGCCAGTATTAATTCAGCACGACTCAATGCAGGGAGTACAGACCTTATGTTGGGTTGCGATATGCTGGTGATGAGTGGAGAGGATGCGCTGGCTACCTTGGCCCCAGGCAAAACCCACGCTGTGCTCAATACGCATAAGGCTTTTACCGGTGATTTTCTATTAAACCCGGATCTGGACTACCCTGAAGACACGATTGAAGCGAGATTATTGGATGGTCTGGGTAACAGTCACGCCACTTTTCTAGATGCATCCGAGTTGGCTACGTGCCTGCTTGGGGATTCCATTGGCAGTAATTTGCTTTTGGTAGGATATGCCTGGCAATTGGGTCTTATTCCGCTCAGTAAGGTTTCTATCTTCAAGGCTATTGAACTTAACGGTGTGAAAATTGATTGGAATAAGGAGGCATTCGAATGGGGCTGTAGAGCAGCCCATGATCTGGATGCGGTTCGGGATATTGCTGATCGTAACAAGGTTGAGAGACGCACACTACCGCAAGGGATTGATGCCATGGTCGAATTTTTTGCGGAAGAATTGGTCGCCTACCAAGACTCTCAATATGCAGACCGTTATCGTCGATTGATTTCTAAAATCAGGACTGCAGAGTCAGCGGTCGCGCGCGAATCAATTGAGTTGACTAGAGCAGTTGCTGAGAGTTTCTTCAAGGTTATGGCCTACAAGGATGAGTATGAGGTTGCTCGCTTATATGCCGAGCCCGCTTTTAAAGCGAAACTAGATGCCGAGTTCGAGGGTGATTATTCACTCCAGTTTAATCTATCTCCCCCTGCCATCGCCCCTAAGGACAAAGTAACAGGACTGCCTCGAAAGATTAGCTTGGGTGGATGGATGTGGCCCATGTTTCGGCTCTTAGCAAAAATGAAATTCTTACGTGGTACCCCTTTCGATATTTTTGGTCGGTCTGACGAACGCCGCCGGGAACGCCGTTTGGTAGACGAATATGAAGTATTAATCACCGAGATGGCCAACGACCTCTCCCCAGATAATCTATCACTGAGTACTGAACTTGCTTTGTTACCAGAACACATTCGTGGTTATGGTCATATTAAAGAAGCGAGTATTGAGCAGGTGGAAAAGCGCTGGGCTTCGTTGGTTAAAGCCAGGCTCAACCTCATAAAAACGGATGCTGCATAAGTAGGAATAAATACAATGAACGAATCTATTGACCAAAGAATTATTGAACTTGGGCTGACCTTGCCAGCAGCTGTCCAGATCCCTGCTGGTATAAATGTGCCCCTGGCGATGGTAAAAGTGGTTGGCAAACGGGTGTTGGTATCCGGTCATGGACCGCAAAATGATGACGGGTCGATTGCTGAGCCATTGGGGCAAGTTGGCTCAGAGGTGACCCAGGAGCAAGCCGTTTACGCAGCACGACGTGTAGCACTGTCTATGATGGGTACCTTGCAGCGCGAATTCGGGACGCTTGACTGTATTAAAGCCTGGGTCTCTGTCTTGGGTATGGTTAATACGGCGCCAGGCTTTATCGGCCAGACGCCAGTCATTAATGGATTTTCCGAGACTATCATCGAAATCTTTGGTCGAGAAAAAGGTCTGGCTGCCCGCTCTGCTGTAGGCATGGGCGGATTACCATTTGGTATCCCGGTTGAGGTCCAGGCGGAACTGGAACTTTATTAGAATTAAATCGGTATCGGTATCGGATTCGGTACCACGCGTGCATGGGTAATTGAACTGGTGATGGACCACCTAAGCGTCAAGAAACATTGCTGACTGATGGGATATCTGCGCAGTTTGTCCGGGGCACAGTTGGATGTTAGTGATCCGGCATCAATTTGTTTAAGTGTTCCAACGTGTCGGCGTACTCGGTCAGAAGCCTGTAGATTACAACACGACATGATTCCACTTGGTTAAACTGACCGATAACTTGTCCAGCTGGATTCATTGCGACCGCTTGGGCTTTTGCTACACCGGCATAGCGTTCTGTGCGACGGCGTGCGTCTGCGCTGACCATGAATTGCATAGGCATGCCGAGAGGTTTGGGAGTAGAAACATCATCCCACAAGTCGGTCCACTGGTTTTTGATCAGTCTAGCTGGCTTGCCAGTCCAGGCTCGAGAGCGCACGGTATCTTCACTGGTCGCATTTAAATAGGATTCTTTCTGCGCTGGTTGACTAGTGGCTTCTTCAACTGTCAGCCACAGTGATCCAGTCCAAACACCTGCTGCACCGGAGGACATAGCTGCCAGCATCTGCCGTCCGTTACCAATGCCGCCTGCGGCAAGCATCGGCAATGGTTTGATCGCGTCGGCGATCTGGGGCCAAAGCACAATGCTGCCAATTTCACCGGTATGACCCCCACCCTCGCTACCCTGGGCAACCACGAAGTCGAGGCCCGCGTCTTTATGCGCGATGGCCTGTTTTACCTTGCCGCACAGTGCGCCTATCAAACGGCCGCTGTTGTGTACCATTTCTATGACATCGTCGGGTGGGGTACCCAGGGCGTTGACAATGACCTTGCACTTGGGTCGGGTTAGTGCTTCTTGAATTAATGGCAGTGCAGTTGCATAAGTGGCGCCAGGCAGTGTGGGTTCTGTGTGAGGCATATCCTTAGGCCACTCGGGTACGCCCTGGTCACTTAACAGTTTATTGGCGAAGTCGATATGCTCAGTTGGAATCTGTTTCCAGAGTCTGTGCTCGAGCGCGTCCGGATCAATTTCCTCCATACCTTCGTATTTCTGGGGAATAACGATATCCACGCCGTAGCCGCCCGTGACGTGATCATCCAGCCAGTTGAGTTCTTCGGCCAATTGTTCGGGCGAAAACCAGCCGGCACCGAGAACACCCATGCCGCCTGAGTTGCTTACCGCGGCGACAACATCGCGACAGTGAGAAAACGCAAAGATCGCATGTTCTATTCCGAGTTTCTTGCTAAGTTCCGAAAACATAGTGGTCTCTTCAGCTAAGTTAATACAGTTTAATCAATCTGTTTTTAGAAGCGTGCCATCACGTTCTAACTGCACTACTTGGTTTTTTGTCATACTCCATGCCTTGAGGGCACTGACGTTGTCTGTTCCAGCCTCCAGAGGCGGCTGAGAAATTTCTCCTGGTGTGCGGGAGAATCGCGGTGCTGGGGCCGGCTGGATTATGCCTTCTACCTCAACATAGGTTGCCCGAGCAATGAGGTGTTGCTGCTGGGTTGCTTCAGTGAGTGATAAGACAGGACTGACACAAGCATCGACCTCAGCGAAAATATCACTCCATTCATTGCGGGTTTTGGTTGAGAACACCTGTTGAATCTGTTCTGTTAAATCGGCCCAATGCTTAGGTTTGTTCCTTAGCTCGGGGTCTATGTCGAGCCCTAAAGTTCTAGTAAGGTTTTCGAAGAATCGAGCTTCTACTGCGCCTACAGCCATGTAGGCATTATCACGGGTTCGATACACATGTACATTCGGCGCGCCTGCATCGATCATATTGCTACCGCGGGATTCCTGCCACATACGACCGGCTAACAGGCCGTGGAAGAGCGTCATCATAGAAGCGATGCCATCAACCATCGCGGCATCGACAACCTGACCTTGGCCACTGCGATTGGTTTCCAGGAGAGCTGCCAGCAAACCAAACGCGAGATAAACCCCGCCGCCGCCGAAATCGCCAATGAGATTCAACGGATATACCGGGGCACCTTCTTTATCACCGATGCTGGCGAGCACGCCAGTAAGCGCAATGTAATTAGGGTCATGTCCTACAGCTTGAGCCATTGGGCCATCTTGACCCCAGCCGGTCATGCGGCCGTAGACCAGTTTTGGGTTGAGTGCCATGCAAATTTCTGGTCCAAGTCCAAGCCGTTCCATGACACCCGGTCGAAAGCCTTCGAATAGTGCGTCGGCCTCGCCGAGCAGTGTTTTCACCAATTCGACGCCAGCTTCTGACTTGAGATCGACTGCGATAGTGGGACGAGAGCGGTTCATGAGGTTGTATTTCGCAGGCATGCCTATGCCCAGGTCCGCGTCTTCTTTCCGGTCGATGCGAATGACGGTCGCACCAAGATCGGCTAACAACATGCCACACAGTTGGCCTGGGCCAATGCCGGCAATTTCGATGATTTTGTAGTTAGTTAAGGGACCGCTCAAGGCTTACCTCTTAATATCAGGTAAAGACCATAAGTGAGCAAGGGTATCACAAAGGTAACGATAAAAACGTAGACCAAGATGTTGTAGCCTTGTGCGATCAGGGCAACAAAACCGATGCTTGCTAGGGCCATGGAAGCTGAGATGACACCGGCAGTCAATCCTGCATGAGCAATTTTATTGAGTGGTTTTTTCCGTAGGCTAAAACTTAAAGCATCAAATCGGTCGGTCAATCCCTGGGTAATGCCAACGGCAGTCTGGATGATCATGACGAATAGGATCAACACGTAAAAGGACAAGAATGTCGGCGACATTAACTGTGAGATTACAAAGTAAGCGGGTAGGTTTTCTGAAAGCACCTGAGGATAGCTGGTTAGAAAACTGGTGTGCAGAATAAGGCCTGGTATCACGGTAATTACAGCGGCACAGAAACCAGCGGTATAGGATTCAGCTCGAGATTGGACGCCACGCCCGCAGTAGACAAGTAGTGGGATGAAGCCGCCGTTCACAATAGCGTACTGCCCGCCACTTAGAATGGGATTGGTATTAGTAAACCCTTGCTCTAGCTCAAGGCTCGGGGTGTTGAGTGCTGTGAATCCTAAAATAACTAGTAAACCCAACAATGCGACAATGGCGGCGATCATGGTACGTTCGACCAGGGCCTTACCGTAATAGTTCAGCATAACGGCGACAAACAGCAAGGCCAGACTGCCAATCCAAATGGGTACCTTAAAATGCTCGCCAAGGACGGTCCCTGCACCGGAGGCACAGATTGCAAGTACCAGAATCATGCTCAATAAGATGGCTACTTCGTACACAATCGCACCGCGTTTCAATAGCACCTGCATAAAACCTGCGTACTCATGGGTTCGAAATAAGCGTGCGAGTTCAAAACTGGTTCCGAGCAGCATGCCCCAGACCAGCGCAGTGGTAAGCAGAGCAATATAGCCACCAGCAGGTCCTGCTGAGGTGACGAATTGAACCATTTCTTGGCCTGAGCCGTAGGAACCGCCGAATATAACCGACAGAAATACGGCTGAGGGCAGTAGAGCGACTCGGTAAAGTTTGGAATCTAACATGTTAGTCAAAGCGTATTTTTGTAGATTACACCGTCTTTCATGATCAACCTTATGCTATCGATGGGACCAGGTTTTGGCGCATCAAACCACTGTGAGTTGGCACCAATCACGGTTAAGTCTTCTAGCGGATTGCCTTCAACCAGGAGGATGTCAGCCATGGCTCCGGGTCTGATTACGCCTAACGGGCCTACCGCAGGGTTGCGTGGCCCAGAGCGGGCGAGCAGTTCGCCGCCAACCGATGTCATCTGTCGTAACACTTCGAAGTTGCTACCAAACAGCTCTGCCCGCCAGGCGATTTCATAGTGGCGGGATTTAGCCCCTTCATCTGGGTCACCTAAAAGATCGGTTGCAAAGGGCACTTTGGCTTTGTGTTTGATCAGTAGCGGCACAAAGTCTTTAGCCAAGACGTGCATGGCACGGATTGCTTCGTGTTTTTCGACTTTCAGGTCCGGGTGTTTGAACAATTCCGGTGACAGAGCCCAGAATTGTGGCGCAAGGAACACATCGGCCTTTACCGCCATCTTGATGGTGGCCTCGTCAATAAATAGCGCATGGTCTAAACATTGAATACCAGCGCGGATAGCCCGTTTTGCTGATTTGGGGTTAAACAGGTGCGCTGTGACGTAAGTTCCCCAGTCAGCGGCTGCACTTACCGCCGCGCGCATTTCCTCTTCTGTGTATTGGGTCGTATCAATGGGATCGTAGGATGATGCGCCGCCGCCACCCGCCATGATTTTGATTTGAGTTGCGCCTTGCATTAGGTTCTGACGAGTGGCGGCTAAGACATTGGTGGTGCCATCGGCGATAATACTGACGCCAAGCCGTTCAAAATTCGAGTCTCGGTGGCCGTCCAGTGTTGGATTGCGATCATTGCGTGCGCGGAAGTCACCGTGTCCGCTGGTTTGGCTAAGGAAGGCGCCGGAGGCGAATATTCGTGGGCCTACTATGAGTCCCTCGTCAATAGCGCGTTGCGTACCAAACACCGGTCCGCCCAAATCTCGTACACTGGTAAATCCTTCCATTAAGGCGCGTTCGGCCACTTTGGCGGTGCGAATTCCCATATAGTCGAGTGTAAAATCCGCTTCAATTTTGGTATTTCGATCATTCAGGGCCAGATGGGTGTGCACATCGATCAGTCCTGGCATCAGCGTCATATTGGCGCCAGATATTGTTTCGGCGGACGGGGCGTTAATTGGGTCGATTGAGATTTTCGCGATGCGGTTCGACACCACCAATACGTTCCGGTTTATCAGGAGCCGGTCTGATTGACCATCGAATACGTTAACATCAGTAAATAGGGTGTCTGCGATAGTATGGTTTGCGGATATTGTTATTATCAGCAGAATAAGTTGACGCATTAATATTGGGTATCCCATGAGTTATCCTATCTCGGGTTAATTTCAGTGTTTGGTTGGTTTATTATCAGCCTGCTTTTTCAAATAAGTCGATGTTATCTTCAATACTGATCGAAAGTGGGCGCCTTGCTAAGGCTGCTTCTTTATTAGTAGGAAGGATGCTCTCCCACAAGGAATTCGGCATCGCTGAACCTTCAGGTCTGCGCCTGAGTGGGTCCCAAGTAGTCGAGTCCAAGGGTTCTTCAGGTCTGTAGTCCTGATTAAGAAGACCCTGCAATTCGTTCACGGGCCCTTCCATAAATGCCGCTTTTGCGTCCTCAACTCGAGCCGTTCGTATGCCGGTATCGAGGAGTGCATCAGCTCCGTTTTTGGCACCAAACCACTGTAGGGCCAGGGGTAGGCGATGCGGCCAGACGGCTGCCATTTGCTGCTTTTCCTCTGAATTTAGATTTTTTGCCCAACCTAGAAGGTTTAGTCGATGAAAACGACTTTCTTTGCCAAAGTGTTTCACCATGCCAGCAACATCCGCATGACTGCTGTTTTTAAAGGTAGCCAGGAAATTCCATAGTGCGGTTTCAGCGAGGTAAGTAGTCAGCATAAAGTCGCCTCGGTTTTGCGGGGCTTGATCCAGTAATTGCATGTTGTGGATCTGGTTGGCATTGCGCCCAAATTCCAGCTGATGCTCCGCAAGATCTTGTGAGTCTTCCAGGAATTTGAATAAGGCCCGTGTATGCCCTAGTTCGTCCTGAGACATACCGGCGAACGCCGTTGCATCGGTTAGTGTACGGCAATTCAGCATGACCTTGATATACCAGTGTCCTAGCGTCCACTTGCTGTCCGCCAGGCAGAGGAATTCTGAGAGTAGGGTTATATCTTGAGTCACTAGTCGTTCTCCTGAAATCGTTCATCCCATTTCATAAAACCAAAGCCCTCATTGCAGGCCTTGCACTTGAATAGGATTTCCGAGACCGTTCCGCCAAATGGGCTGGATACTTCGGTTTTTGTTGAAGCGCACCATGGGCATTCCACTATATTATCGAAAGCATCGTTGAATGCAGCGTGAGCGCGGTTAGGAGGATCAGACATGGCCGATTACGTCCTTGTCATCCCCAATGCAGCGTAAAAATGAATCGGTGGGTGCGACGCACATTTCGACCCAGGGTTTTTCTGAGTAAGTCATGCCGGCATGTGCGGCTGCTAGTTCGCGGTTGGCTGCACGTATACAACCGATATGCGACAGCGGGCCGTCTAGCTTTTCGCGAGCAAACACTTCGTACATTGGAGACTCTTCGATGCTCATTAAAACGCTCCTGTGCTCTAGATGACGTAACCGTGTTCTTTGGCAAGGATTCGTGCTGAGTCACTCATCTTCGATTTGCTCCAGCTGGCAGCCCAGTCGAGCTTAATTTCAACACTGGTGACGCCGGGCACCGCCTGCGCAGCTTGTTTTGCGTCATGCTGAATTAAATCGAAGGCTGGACAACCAACGCAGGGAAACACCAGGCCGATGATTGCTTTACCTTTATCATCTACGACCACTGAGCTGACCATGCCCATGTCGTTCAGACTAGTCCTCATATGTGGATCCATGACATGATTCAAAGCTTCGCGTACGTCTTGGCTGCGCCCCTTGAGAGAAATTGTAGTTTGCCCGCAGGTGTCTACCACAGGGCTTCCCCCCACTCTTCGCGCTGAAGACGTTCATAAGCACTGGGACGCATGGGGCCGCCCGCTTTCCATGAGTTGATCATGTTATCCCAGGTGGATGTTTCCCATTCCCAGGCATGGGTGTCGTTATTTGCAACCATGGGGACTGGGCAGTCTTTATTGAGTACATATTTGTTTAAATCTTCGTCGAATTGGGTCGGTGTTTCGAAGCCGACACGATCAGCAAACTTACAGGCCGATTGCAGCCACTTGTCGCGCATGGTGTCGTTGCTCCAGGCGCGTATCGAGAAGGTCATTTGATCGGTCATGCTTTTTAGATGATCAGGTCGACCATACCATTGGTAGCCCCAGGGAAATATCCAGTCCACAGCATCCTGGACTGCTTGGCGCGTCTCCTCGCTGTAATTCCAGTAATACTCCGTCCAATAGGCCCCATGACGGAAGTGAAAAGCTTCCTCGAAATTGATTTTTTTCAATGCTCGGCGATACGGCGCGAAGCTGCAATGAAGCTCGATATCGTATGTGGTATAACGCCCTGCTCGGTCTAGGAGTGCCTGGGCAACGACAAACTCGATATAGCTGCGTACCGGAAATTCCATAATCGGAAAACTGATATAACGCATTGGGTCTTCGTTGAAGGCTTTTTCCTGCATGGAAACGCCAAAGCGTTCAAGTAACATACCCTGTTGGTGGGCGTGCCCGACCTCGTCTTGGATAGCGGACGAGATCGCGATTTTGGCACCTAAGTCGGGCGCTGTAGCATAGGCTGTGTAGGCCCAGGTTAAAACAGTGACCTCGCCCTGTGCAGCTATTTCAAGCGTTTTCTGGAGTACGGCGCGATAGCGTGGCGTGAAATCCGCCATATCTTCAATGAGTTCACCTGATTGAATTCTTGCAACCAGCGCTTGGTCTTCGGCACTTAGATCGCTTGCTTCGGGCATCTACTAATCCTCGCAACTAGATGTTTTTATCTTACATACTGACCGGATGGTATGTCAATATGAAATTTAGGCAAACGATGTACAGAGAAAGGTCTGGAGGGTGATTTGAATAGGGGAAGATTATTTAAGTACTGCGCTCAGCACGAATTCCCGGGCAGTAGCGGCAAGATGAGGTCCATCTAGGTCATCGTGTAAGCGGTGCCATTGCAGGAGCAGTCCGTCCACCAAAGCGACTAGAGTAATTGCCGTGTTGGCAGGATCTAAAGATTCTTTAAACTCCCCTGTTGCTTGTCCATCGATTATCAGCTCTTCTAGCATTGAGGTCCAACGCGTATAGATTGCCCTGACCATTGCTGCTGCTGGCACGCTGCTGCTGCTGAACTCCACTGCCATTAGCACGGGTAAAAGAAGTTGTTCTCGATGATCGATGCCCAGTCTCGCGACAGCATTTATAAAGAGAATAAGCCGCTCTTTGGCGCTTGCTTGGCTACTATGAATGGTTTGCGAGATAGGTCCAAATGACGCTGCCTCAGCTTCGGTTAATAAGCGATACAATAATTCAGCTTTGTCCTTGAAGTAGAAATAGATCGTACCTTTTGTCAGCCCGGCTGCTTTGGCGATCTGCGCCATGGAGGTATATTCGTAACCATGAACGACAAACAAGGTACGCGCCGCAGCCATAACCGCCTCTGTGCTTGCAGTGCGACGTTCTTCGTTGGGGATTCGGCGGTTTGACATAGCACAACGGTGAAAGATCGAGCTGACTAAGTCAAGTTTCATTGCCTAGATGCACAAGCTGTGTGCATAGTATGGACTGGTTTTTAGCAGTTTCATATAAGAGGATGTGAGGGTGAAAATTACAAAAATCGCAACGCTCGATGACTTTCGTCGCTTGGAAGGGAGGCAGTTGTTTGTATCTGAGCCGGTGCACATAACCGAGCAGCGTATCCAGGATTTCTGCCGAGGGACACTAAACGAAGAGTGGATTCATTGGGATAGTGAACGAGCTCGTAAATCCTATCTGGGCAATATCATCGCACCCGGTCTGTTTCTGCCTGCGTTATTCCCCGGCCTATTTTGGCAACATATGGCGGTTGATCTTCCTCGTTTTATCGTCAAAGGTATCGAGGGCATTCGGGTTTTTCGCCCGGTTATGGTAGACACGCAGGTGTTTGCCAATGTCACCCTTGCTCGCGTTCTCGAACGGACCGAAGGGATTGAAGTGCACTACCAGGTCGAATTTTACGAGGTCGGTATAAATGAGAAAATTGCCCAGGTCACGTTTATTAATCGCTACTGGGATACCTAGATTGTGGATGTAGCTACTTTCTTGCGCAGGGGCATCGTTGATCACGCTGACCGAGAAGCGGTGGTATTCGAGAATGTTAGGCTCACCTTCAGCCAAGTTTCGAAACGAGCCAATGCGCTTGCCTATGGTTTAGCGGAACTTGGCCTGAAGGATCAAGATGCCGTCGCGGTACTTGAAGATAATAACATTCCTGCAGTGGATGCCTTCATTGGCCTTGCGCTTGGAGGATTTGTGAGGGTCCCTTTGTATGCACGCAATGCCAGTAGTGGCCACGCGAGTATGCTGTCCCTCGCAGGCTGCAAGGCGCTGCTAGTGGGTCCAGAACACTTTAATGAGGTAGCGGAATTGAAAGATGCGCTGCCCGATCTGAAGCATGTAATTATTACCGATGGCAATTACGAACGCTGGTTGCTGGAGTATATGGACCAGTCTGTTGACGTTAAAGTGAATGGCTCCAGCCTTTTTGCCATTCGTTTCACAGGTGGCACAACCGGGCTGCCGAAAGGTGTGCCCACCACTCATAGTCAATTTCTTAACCAGGTCAGGGATTGGTTCTATGCCTTTCCACCGGCGACCTCTGAAGATGCTGTTTTACACGCCGCGCCAATCACTCATGCATCCGGGTCACTGCTGTTGCCCTTGTGGGCTGCCGGTGGGCGGAATATCTTAATGCGGCAGTTTGATCCCTCGGCAGTGTTGTCTGCTTTCGAGCAAGAGCGCGTGTCGTATGTGTTTTTGCCGCCTACTGCGATCAATGTATTAACAAGGCACCCTGAAGTTGCCGCTCGCGATCACGCCCATTTAAAGGTCTTGATGACTGCGGCTGCACCCATTAACGAAGATACAACGCTGCGCGCGCGCGCGTGTTTTGGTGATGTGTTATTCCAGGGCTATGGGTTGTCAGAATGCTTCCCCATTGCGATGATGTCGGCGACTGAATGGTTTGCGAGTGTTGAAGGCAGCGACCCGCTGCGGGCGTGTGGGAAACCATTGCCGTTCGTCAATGTGCAGATCTGGAATGACGATAATGAAGTTTTGAAGCGGGGCGAGATTGGCGAAATTGTGGCGCAATGTGATGGTCAGATGACTGCTTACTGGCAGTCGCCGCAAGAGACAGCAGAGACACTCGTGGATGGTTGGATCAAAACCGGTGACGTAGGTCGATTGGATGAAAACGGCTATCTCTACGTTCTTGACCGAAAAAAAGATCTGATTATTTCAGGCGGTTTTAACTTGTATCCGGCGGAAATCGAAAATGTGGTCGCTGCGATACCGGGTGTGGTCGAGGTGGCGGTCATAGGCGCACCGGATGAGCGTTGGGGGGAGGCACCGATTGCCATAGTGGTAACCGATAGTGATCTATCTTCAGAAGTTGTACTACAAGCCGTAGGTGAACGTCTGGGCTCCTATAAAAAACCGCGTGAGGTCGTCATTAGCCGCGATCCGTTGCCGAAAACACCCGTCGGTAAACTGGACAAGAAAGTATTGCGTGAGCCTTATTGGAAGGGTCGGACCCGTGGCGTTTCCGGAGCATAGCAGTCACCTTTCAAGAAACTCGGCTATATTTGCAATCTTTTGAAAATGGGTTTTTCTCATGCTGACATTCCTCTGAATTTTGAGCGCGTCTCGACGCGCAACTATATCCAGTGTTTATAGGAGAAGGACTTCAGCATTGGTCAGTTTAAGTTGCATAGACGAATTGTATTCTTAGTCAGGGTGGCAGCCCAATTTGCTATGGCTTAGAAGAATTGGTGGAATTGGACTAAACAGACCTGGAGGGCGAAAAAGGTGTTAAGTCGATACCTGGCTTAACACCTGCAATAATATCCGCTAGCGCTCGCCCTGACCCGGCGGCTTGGGTCCAGCCCAGGCCTCCATGGCCAGTATTGATAAAAACGTTGCCGAACTGAGAACTGCCGATGAAGGGTAGCCCGTCTGCAGACAGCGGCCTTAAACCAGCAAATGGCGAGATCTTAGTGGGGTCCATGGTTGCTGCGAAATCCGGTAGAATCTTCTCGGTAAGCTTCAACAGATACTCAATCCGTTGGTAAGGCAATGAATAATCATAGCCGCAGAATTCGGCGGTGCCGGCCACTCGAAGGACATCACCCAAAACACTTACTCCTGCATGAACACCCATGTCAGCAATGACATGGCTTGGGCGGTTGTGCCAATCACCTAATGGAATAGTCAGGGAGTAACCTTTTGCAGGTGCGATGTGCAGCTTGATCCCCAGGTGTTGGGCGAGTAACTTAGATTCCGACCCCGCGGCGATTACGAGAGCGTTTGCTTCTAGCACTTCGTCCTTCAACTGTACGCTGACCTTTTGCGCTTGCTTGCGAATATTCTGAACAGGCGACCCGTATTTGACCCGAACGCCATTTGCAATGGCGAGGTCCAGTAAAGACTGAGCAAACAAATACGAGTTACCAGACGCATCGTTCTGGTAACGAATTGCGCCACAGAGTAACTTGCCAATGGGCTGCAAGGCAGGTTCGAGCGCTAGAAGTCGTCTTTGGTCGAGAAATTCGAAGCACCCACCTTTATTATCGAGATGTTCTAGCAAGGGGCGATAAGCATCCATGCTTGGTATATCCCTGAAGATGAATACGGCACCTTGCTGCGCATGATCGTATGCGATGCCCGTCTGGGCACGCAGTTCCGCCATTTGTTCGAGCGAATACTGAGCGAGTACCCGATTCGTCAATGTGTTTTTTAGGAACGATTGGATATTTGCTGATCGAAGAAAGCGGAGGCCCCAAGGAACAAGCCTAAGCAACTCCTTTGTGTTTACCAACATTGCCGCTTCGTGGCGTTTTGACCCCAGGCTCGCACGCCAGGCTTTAGCGAGCACGCCAGCTATACCAGGCGCGTTCCATATTTCGGGGAACTCAGCCTGCAGATAACCGCCATTGCCCATACTTGCTTCGAGTGCGGGGCCTTCATTGCGCTCAATAAGGGTTACCTCTAAACCGTGTTTAGACAGGAAATAGGCCGTACAGATTCCCTGGAGCCCGGCGCCGAGAACTAGTGCGCTTTTCATTCAGATTGATCCTTGCCTGGGTCAGTGTTTGGCGATAGGTTGGTGTCGGCCCGTGGTAAGCTCGTCGTAGCGTACTGGTTGGCCCGGGAAAACAGCGAGCACGCGCGATGCCTTTACTACCAATTGACCATTGACCAGTACGTAAGGAATCCCAGTCGAAGGTTTACCCTGTGCACCGAGTTTGTGCACCGCCTGGTCTGTGACGGCTAGGGGGTTAAATACGGTAATGTCTGCAATCATGCCTTTTTGTAGTCTGCCGCGTTCACGCATGGCCTTGATACCGGCATCACCTAAATGCAGCGCAGACCAATAACTCAGTTGTTTCAACGTTTGTATTAACGGTACGCCGTGTTCTCGACCTAAGCGCAAGACTTTGGCATGGCTGCCTGCAGTTCGAGGGTGGCCAACGAAATCCTCGTAGGGACTATCCCAGACAAGATCTTTGCCTTCTTTGTCGGTGGTAGGCATAGCATCGCTGCCCACAGTCGCGTGTTGGCGGGTTAACCACTGAGGTAGCCAGGGTTCCCGTTGGCGTAAGAACAGTACCACCATGTAACCTGGGTCTACTGCTCGCTTTTGCTGGTACCTGGCCTGAGAATAAAATTCCCCTGTAGCCGGGTCCATCATAGCTTCCTCGTAGCTCAAGCCCCAATCTTCAATAAGGGTGGCTGGTCTTAGAAACTCTGAACCGATGGGTCCTGATCCGGAAGTATAAGGGTAATACTCGCTCCATACATTAAAGCCTTGTTTTCGAGCAGCTGCCAGCTTGGCTTCGTTTTCCCACCAGCCATGGTTGTTGTCATGCATTGCCATGAATGGTGCGTTCAGCGCAAGCGCATTTGCGAGACCTTCGGCGAGACCAAGTGTCCCTTCAGTGGGCGGCTTGGTACCGCCCAAGAGACGGACATGACTATAACTGCCGCGGCCGTAGCGCGCTGCGGCGCTTTGCAATTCCCACATTTCTTCAGTGGTAACACCATTGATCATATAGCCGATGGTTGAGCCTAAACCGAGCGCACCCTGGCGCAGCTCTTCGTCAACCCGTTGGGCAATGGCATTAAGTTGAGCATTGGTCGGTATCGATAAGGCATAGTGCGGTGTGCCATCTTGTTTTGCCGCAGCTGCGCGTGTGGGGCCAATATGTTGGGCATCGATGGGGCCAGCTAACGCCAGACCATCAAGTATGCTCATGCGAACGAGCTCATGAGACACTGTAATACCGTAGTTGGTCTGCCATTGACCTCGTCGCTGAGCGTACCAAGCGTTTGTGTTTAGTCCGCCAACCTCCATGTCCAGAGTGGTGGTGACGCCGTCTCGTAACATCAGTTTGCTACCAAACTGGGTCTGTCCATGGACGTGGGCATCAATGAAGCCCGGCGCGACTACTAAGCCCGTGGCGTCAATTTCTTGGCGGCCTCGTAGCTTACGCTTGCTTATTGAGGTAATTCGGTTGCCGGTGATGCCAACATATCGGATCGCATCAAGACCACTTTCTGGATCGATAACGCGTCCATTAGCGATGACAATGTCATGCGTTTTAGCCCAGAGATGAGCGCTCAATAGCAGTGAGATACAGGTCGCGAATACTTGTATTAGGTAAAGGTTGCGCTTGATCATCAGGTTTACCCTTGCAAAGATTCAGTATGACTTTGGCATGCCCAGGACATGCTCGCCGATAAAATTTAAGCTCATTTGCTGGGTCAGTGGTGCGAGTCTGAATAACTGCACCTCTCGCCACCAACGTTCTACATGGTATTCAGCGGCGAAGCCGGCACCACCGAACGTCTGCATGGCGTGATAGCAAGCTTCGATAGCAGCCTCGACGGCAACGTATTTAGCCATGTTAGCGACTTTGCCCACAACGATATTGTCGCGTCCCGCATCGTGCCAGGAGGCAGCTTGCAAAATAGATAACCACGCCGATTCCAACTTAGCATGTGCCGCCGCGAGCGGATGCTGTATGGCCTGATGGGCCCCGATGGGTTGGTCGAATACAGCACGTTCATTGGCGTATTCGATGGCTGTTTTTAGGGCTAATCGACCCAGGCCCACAGCACCTGAGGCGACCAGCAAGCGTTCCGGGTTTAGTGTGCCCAATAGTTGATAGAACCCCTTCCCTTCTTTGCCAAGCAGGTTGTTTACAGGGACTTGCATGTTGTCAAATTGGACATTGTAAGACTGGTAGTAATGCAAGCCATGTTTGGCAATCGGCGCCGCGTGTATTCCTGAGTTAGGTAAATCGACTAGCAACAGGGACATAGCCGATGCTGAGTCCTTTTTTTCAGTCTTGGCTAGTAACAGGAAAACTTCGGTCTGTTCTATGTTGCTTGTAAACCACTTGGCCCCGTTTACGATGTAATGATCACCTTCACGTTTAGCAAAAGTTTCGGTCTTGATGGTGTTCGTGCCTGCGTTGGGTTCAGTGACGCCAAGCGAGGCGAGGATTTGGCCTTTGGCCATAGAAGGCAAATAACGATCCTGCTGTTGCTTGGAACCGTGTTGCATAATTGCATTGGAACCCAGTATGCCAAACAGAAAACCCAAAGCGGGTCCACCGCCTCCACCAGCGGCGCAAAGTGCTTCCATGGTAATGACCAATTCGGTGATTCCGGTTCCACTACCGCCGTATTGCTGAGGTAAATGCAAGCCGAAAAAGCCCAGCTCTCCGATTTCTTTTAGAAATTCGGTAGGGAATTCATGAGCCTGATCTTTTGCAAGCCAATAGCTGGCACCATACTTTTGGCCAACTTCGGTGGCGGTATTGACCATCATTTGTTGTTCTGGCGAAAGGTCAAAATCCATAAGAGAATACCCTAAAAGGCCGAGTGGCCGAGTAAACTGCGGCCAATAATCAACTGTTGCATTTCGCTTGTACCTTCGGTCACGGCCAGTATGGGAGCAATTCGATAGAGTTCTTCAATAGGGAATTCCTGAGTTACACCGTTCCCACCATGAATAGCCATGGCATGTCGAACGACCCGTAAGGCGGCCTCGGTGGCAAAATATTTTGCCATCGAGCTTTGCAGATCCGAACGTTCACCACGAGACAGTTTATCAAGGGCCGAGTAAAGCATAAGGCGAGCTGCCTCGATGTCGACAGCCATGTCAGTGACGCGTGCCTGAATGAGTTGATGCGCCGCAATTATTTTGCCATGTTGAGTGCGTTCCAGCGCATAGGACACCGCCTGTTCGTACGCGGCCTGGGCGACACCTACAGCTAATAATCCGACTAAAGGTCGGGAGCCTTCCAACAGGGTTAACAAGCGACGTAAGCCTTCGCCAGCGGGCGCTAAAACGTTTTTGTCCGGGACGAAAACATCGTCAAAAAAGACTTGTGCTGTCGACTGGCGGTTCAGTGCTATTTTGGGGATGTTGTTGGTGGTGTAACCGGCATCTCGATCGACTATCATCAGAGCCAAGCCGGCTTGGGGGTCGTTATTTTCCCTGGCAACGCAGATGATGAAATCTGAATAGTGGCCGTTAGAGATCCATTGTTTTTCTCCATTAAGACGGTAGCCACCGTCAACTTTGGTTGCGCGAGTTGAAATTTCCGCGATGTTGGAACCTGCACCCGGTTCGCTAATTCCTATACACGCGAATTTTTCTGCTTTTAGTATCGGAGCTAGATAATGTTCGCGTTGATATTCGTTACCAGAAGCAAGCAACAGCCCCGCTTCGAGCTGGATAAGGGCGACAATCGATAAATCGGGTGCTGTTTTAGCTAACTGTTCGAAAAGTAGGCCGACGCTGGTAGGAGAGAGGCCCAGGCCGCCGAATTTTTCTGCCACGAGGCCATTGCCCATTCCGTAGTCGAGAAGTCCTTGCATTGCCGTTCGGACCTCTTCTTTGTTGGTGAATTCCTCTGGTCGGTCGTGGAATGGTGCGATTTCCTTTTCGAGATAGCGAGAAAAAGCATCTGTTGCGATTCGATCATCTTGTGAGATTGAAAAATCCATTCAATTGCATGTTAGTCAGTGAGCCTTTGACTAATATTACCTAGGAAGAGGCAAAGCTGCTAAGAATTCGTGGTCATTTTGAGCAACTAACGAGGCTGAAACGGCAGGAGGCTCCTGCTTGGCAGTTGAAGGGAGTAAATTGGTAGATTATGTTGATACCGACTTCGACCCATTGGGGTAACTATAAACTTCGCACCCAATCCGGGCGCATCAAAGGGATTGAGCGATATCCCGTAGATACTGACCCTACGCCGTTGGCTGAAAATCTGCTTGCGGCTCAAGCTGAAAACGTTCGAGTAAAACGCCCAGCGGTGCGACGAAGTTTTTTGGATAATCCACAAGCTCATAGCGGTCACTTAAGGGGCCAGGAGCCTTTTGTCGAGGTATCCTGGGAGACCGCATTGGATCTGGCCGCTAATGCTTTGCAACGGACTCGACAAGGCCCAGGGAATGCTTCCATCTACGGTGGCTCCTACGGGTGGGCAAGCGCTGGCCGCTTCCATCATGCACAGAGTCAGATTCATCGCTTTTTGAATAGCATCGGTGGTTACACGCGCTCCTTGTTTAGTTATTCTGCGGGCGCAGGTGAGGTCATTGTGCCCCATGTCCTGGGGATGGACTTTTTCGAAGTGATGTTCCAGGCGCCCACCCTGGAGGATATGGTAAAGCACACCAAACTAGTGGTCTGTTTTGGTGGTTTGGCATTAAAGAATACGCAGGTGATGTCTGGCGGTCTTGGTGGGCATGATGCAGAGAGTCGATTGCACGCGTTGGCAGGTAGCGGGATGGAATTCATCAATATCAGTCCCATCAAAGAAGATCTCCCTAGCTTTTTGAATAACCAGTGGTGGCCTATCAAGCCTTGCACGGATGCGGCTTTGATGTTGGCACTCGCTTATACTCTGGTCGATGAAGATTTATATGATCATGCGTTTGTTGGTCAATATACGGTTGGGCTAGATGGGTTTTTACCTTACCTTAGAGGTCAGACTGATGGCATCACCAAGGACTGCGAATGGGCAGAGCCTATTTGCCAGATTCCCGCGGGTCAGATTCGCCAGTTGGCTCGTCGCATGGCGATCGATTTACCTATGCTCGGTATCAGTTGGTCTCTTCAGCGTAGTGAACATGGTGAACAGACCTATTGGTTGGCTACCGTGTTGGCCGCATTGCTGGGGACCCACGGGTTGCCCGGTAAGGGGGTAAGCTATGGCTATGGTTCCATTCATAATATAGGGTTTGGTGGGCGAAAGTTACCTAATTTCCCGATTGCGGCATTGCCTCAAGGAAAGCGGCTCATTAACAGTTCTATTCCGGTTGCAAGAATTGCAGATGTTCTGTTGGCACCGGGTAAACCGTTTGCCTTTAATGGTGAAGTTGTAACACCTCCTAAGATTGATCTGATTTATTGGGCCGGCGGGAACCCCTATCACCATCACCAAGACCTCAACCGGCTCGCGCGAGCTTGGCGTCTCCCGGCTTGCATTATCGTGAATGAACCTTTTTGGACAGCGACGGCTAGGCGCGCCGATATTGTATTTCCTGTGACTGTGCCGATGGAGCGAGAAGATCTCGGAATTACGCCCTATGACACTTATCTCACTCCGATGCGCCAGGTAGTGCAGCCCTTTGGTGAAGCGCGTGACGACTATGAGGTTTTTGCCAGCCTTGCAGAACGCATGGGTGTCAGGGAAAAATTTACCGAAGGGCGCAGTGTGCGTGATTGGTTGCGGGTCTTGTACCAACAACTGCATTCTTCGGCTAAACAGAAAGATGTTCTATTGCCACCGTTTGATGAATTTTGGGTAGGAGAACAGTTTTCTGTGGCCGAACAAGTCCCAGAGCGTGAGTTTCGGCTGGAGCGTTTCCGACGAAATCCCAGAGCCTTTCCTTTGGCAACGCCGTCGGGAAAGATTGAAATTTTTTCTTCCACAATTGCTGCATTTGATTATCCAGACTGTCTGGGGCATCCAGCTTGGTACGACAAAGTTGAGATGTTGGGGTCACCGCGTAGCAACCTCTATCCATTACACTTGATTTCAAATCAACCCAAAGGCAGGTTGCACTCGCAGTATGATCATGGCCCAGCAAGTATGGCGACTAAAGTGGCGGGGCGTGAGCAGGTATGCCTGCATCCAATAGATGCACAATCTAGAGGCCTGGAAGCGGGTGACCTGGTTCGAATCTTTAATGATCGGGGGGCTTGCCTTGCGATGGTTAGAACCAGTACCGGTATCAGGCCCGGTGTTGTTGAATTACCCACGGGTGCCTGGTATGACCCATCCGGACCAGGTGGTCTCGAAGTGCATGGTAATCCCAATGTGTTAACCCGCGATATAGGCTCATCGAGACTAGGACAAGGGACCACAGCGCACAGTTGTTTGGTTGAAATCGAGCTATATACCGAGGGCAACCCACCGATTATGGTGCGAAAGCCACCAGTGATTCAGTCAACGGTGTCAGTCAGGTAGTAGATGTTAGTTGCGTTATCTTAACAACTCTCGGTATTTGGTGGGAGAGCAACCCGTCCAGCGTTGAAAAGCTCTGGAGAAGTTACTGCAATCTGAGAAGCCCAGGGTATAAGCGATTTCACTCACGGAAAGATTTTTCTGTTCCATGTACTGCTCCGCTAATTCCTGGCGGGTTTGTACCAGGATATCTTGATAGCTGGTACTTTCTTGAGCGAGTCGATTGTGGAGGGTTCGAACGCTCATATTGAGTGATCGAGCAATGGTTGGCTTATCACAATTTCCTGATGGCAGTAGTTGGATAATTTGCGCATGAACTCGTCTTCTTATATCTCTTTTATTCATTTTAGCCAGAAACTTTACGACGACTTCATCGTGCATGCGTGCGAGTTCAGCATTTGCAGCAGGGAGCGGGACATCCAAATCTTTTTGGCTGATATATAACATATCGATGGGGCTATTGAATTCACATTCGATACCAAAGTGCTTCTGAAAAGCGCGGGTCTTTATTGAAGGCCGGGCAAAGGTAAAGCAGACTCTTTCAGGAACATAGTCACGTCGATACATTGAGCGTAACCACTGTACATAGGTTGAGAATGAACCCTGTACCAGGTAGGGGTAGACCTCTGATCGTTCGACGCTGAGTTTCGGGATCAACTGTAATTGTAGGCCTTTATTATCTTCAACGAGGTTAATGGACTCGTTAGATGTGATGAAGGTGTAGTACCGTTCTAGTCGATTACAGAAAGACCTGATATTTGAACTTGAAAGAAGGGCAATGCCAAGGGCATCGAATGTGGTTGGGTGCACGAGCTCGCCAAAGTGGAGTCCCAAGGCATCATCATTGGTCGCCTTCGCTGAGGCGATTAGTAGCGCTTCCAATTCTGCGAAGGTGAGCCTGTTGTCAAGATTGTTGACACGTCCTGCCTTCAAGCCGACTTGCTCAAATACTCTATCGGCATTGACCCCGGCATTTTCCAATAGTTCGTACATGACGGTGGCAACATTACCTAGAGTGGATTGTTTCGAATGTTCTCCAATGATGCCCATGATATATACCAATTGTATTTGTTAATTCAAAGAATGATAGATTTTATCTAATTCCAAATAGATTGAGCTCTTATAGCTATTAAAAACAATAAGTTATATTTAGTAAAGTCTGGGAGCCCAGATAAAACGGTTATCTAAAGAATGATATGGGGCTAATTGGCTTTATTCGCCACTAAGATCCGGGGCTCGTTTTTCTTTAAAAGCGGCAACTGCCTCTTTGCGATCATCGAGTAAATTAGTGTACATCTCATAAGCGACTGCAGCATCTGTTATCTTGGTGGCCAAGTCTCGCAAAGGAATGTTGATCGCGGTTTTGGTGTATCGCACTGCCCATCGAGGGCTGAACAATAATTCTTGGACAATTTCGTTTACTTTTGCGTCAAGTTGATCCCCAGGGACTGCATAGTTAATCAGTCCCATGTGCGCGGCCTCCTTTGCGGTCATGAGTTTGCCGGTTAAGAGGAACTCTTTGGCTCGTGCATAACCAATTAGTTGTGGCCAGATAATCGCCCCCCCATCTCCTGCGACTAGGCCTGCCTTGACATGAGGGTCGCCTATTTTGGCCCTTTCATCGGCGATGATGATATCGCTGAGTAAAGCGATGGAAGCACCAAAGCCAGCCGCCGCACCATTCATTCGACATACCAATGGTTTTTCGAGTTCCAGAATGCCATTTATGATGCGTCTAGCATCCGGTAATATGCCCCGAAACTTACGGGGGTCTTCTACCATCTCGTCGAAAAACCGCATATCTGCACCGGCGCAAAAAGCGTTGTCCCTGCCAGTTAGGATGATGACATCACTACCTTCGTCATTGTTCAGTTCATGGAATACTTGGCCAAGTTCGATGTGCATTTGTTCATTGACACCATTCACTGGGCCTACCCCATCCAGCGCAACGGTGAGTACCCGGTTATTACGGGTGAATTTTAGGGTGTCATAAGTGGTAAAGTCCATTTGCCTTCCTCGTCTACGCTTAGAGTCTATCTCAGCAGTCATTTTGCTAGAAAACAAGGTGCATTCAGGCATCGGGTCAGTCTGGGAGTACACCAATGGGAATTATTGAATGCAGCTAATGACAGGACAGGCGCATGAGTCTTAGTTATTGTTTAAATTCAGCATCAGGAGCAATAGTGACATGGCTGGGGTAAACAGAGTATTCAACATCGACGAGATGCGCCAGCTCGCGCAATTAAAACTGCCGAAATTTATATTCGACTACTTGAATGGAGGCGCTGACGATGAATGGGCGTTGCACAACAACCGGGCGGTATTTGCAGAATATGGTCTTCTCACTGAAGTGCTTAAGGACGTCAGTAATATAGACACCAGCACGACTATACTGGGCATGAAGACAGCTGCGCCATTCATTTTATCATCAACTGGCGCATCGCGATTCTTTCATCCGAAGGGCGAAGTTGCCGTAGCACGCGCAGCCGCGCATGAAAATGTGTTGTATGGAATCGCTGCTTCTGCAATGAGTAGTATTGAAGAAGTCGCAGCAACGGCACCTGGTCCGCGATTTTTCCAAGTGTACGTCTTTAAGGATCATGGTCTAAATAGTGAATTTGTCCAACGAACGAAAGCGGCTGGTTATCAAGCGATGTACCTTACGGTCGATACCGTTGTGGCGGGTAATCGTGAGCGCGATCTCCGCAATCAGTTATCGATTCCGCCTAAGTTAACACCACGTACAGTCTGGCAAATTGGCAGGCGGCCGAAGTGGGGGATTGATTACATAACTACCCCGTCATGGGGATTTCCAAATGTTGAAAGTGCTCTGGACGAAGCCACGAAAAAAGATTTTGGATCGGTTGCAGAATGGTTTGCAAGTCAATTGGATCGATCTTTCACATGGGATAATGCAGCTCATCTGATAGCAGAGTGGAATGGCCCATTTGTTATTAAAGGCATTACCCGGCCTGAAGATGCGATTCGTGCAGCTGATATTGGTGCAACGGGTATCGTGGTCTCCAATCATGGTGGGCGTCAATTGGATCGATTACCGTCATCCATTGAATTGTTGCCTGGAATCGTCGATGCAGTGGGCGATCGTCTCGAGGTGTTTGTTGACAGTGGTTTCAGGCGTGGTACGGATATCATTACCGCTTTGGCTTTAGGGGCAAAGGCTGTTGCTATTGGTAGGCCTTATTTGTACGGTTTGGCAGCTGGAGGTCAAGCGGGTGTGAGTCGGGTTGTGCAGCTTCTAAAGTCCGAAATTGCCCGCAATATGGCCATGATGGGGATTACAAGCATTGATCAGATTAATCGCGACTGTCTGTTTGAAAGAGATCGGAAATAGCACGTTTGTTCATAGAGTCAGGTTGCTAGTTGATTTCAATCTAGCTTTCATTCTTTGTCAGCGCCAGCCTATCGGTGCTGCTCTATCGGAACGCCTTGAGTACTTCTCTTAAGAGATCCCATTTATCAAAACCCTGTTTTCCGTAATCCAGACCTCGTCGAACGATGACCAGCTCTTCAGACGGCACAACGATCACGAACTGGCCCCGGTTACCAGCGGTGGCATAGGCATCTTTTGGGACATCTGTACGCGATTTTGGCACCAGCCACCAATGACCACCATACTGACCATCCCGATTCGTGGCTGCTGGCGCTGGGCTGTTAATAAAATTAACCCAGTCTTCTGAAATAAGGCGCTGACCCGACCAGACGCCCTTATTTAGATACAGGAGACCGAAGCGCGCCAAATCTCGGGCATTGGTATACACCTGGCTGCTCAGCACAAAGTCGCCGAAACGGTCGACGCTTAACAGCGTGCTGGTCATGCCCAGAGGGTCCAGCAACCGTTGCCTTGGAAAGGACCAATAGTTTTCATCACTGTCCAGTAATTTCCTGAATGCGTGGATTGCGAGCAGTGTGTCGTAGTTCTCGTAATCCCAGTAGCTGCCGGGATGCCTTACTAGACCCCGTCGTCGCGCGCCTTGAGCTGTGCTGTCTCCCGCCCAGTAGCCTAGACCGCTACCCGAGATATATTCCTGTCCCAGGCTATCTACCGGGTCGAGTCCGCTGGACATGTTCAGCAGATGGCGCAGACTGATTTGGTTTCTAGGGTCTAACTCAGGAGCCTCCAGCTCAGGCAGCCAATCAATTACCAGCGGGCTATCCAGGGTTAGTTCACCTGTATCCACCAACATACCCAGTAAGGTGGCAGCAATGCTTTTAGCGGTAGACCAGGTTCGGGTCCGTGTGCTTTGATTAAAACCTTCAGCATACTGTTCAAGTATCATCTGGCCTTTGTAAACGACCAGCAGGCTGATAGTGACCTGCTCAACACTGGGCCGTTGGAAAGACCAGTTAGCTGCACGCTTAAGTGCCGCCCTATCCACGGCGTCAGGGATTGAAATTGTGGCGAGATCACCTTGTGGCCAGGGGCGTTGGCTGGAATCAAGTGGCCTGTCTGCCAATGGATGCTGGGGTAGATTATTCTTGACCTTAGTTGTTGGCAAGACGCCCGGTGGCAGCACGACACAGCCAAAGCCCTCTGAATATACTGCGCTGACTGATGTGGCAGGTACATTGGTTCCAATAGTGACCGATTTCAGCTCGTGGTTAATGCGGTAGGGACCAGAGTCTGCATCACCCAGAGGAGGCTCGAACCGGGGTGGTACCAGGTAGGCCAGTTCCTGGTCAAATACTTGCGCCAGGCTGCGATGGGAGGTGAACAGGCCATTACACATCAGTACCGACTGAACACCTTTGTGGATCATGTTTTGATTGGTGGCGCGCCAGTCGGCCCAAGTGACCGGACTGGTGAGTACACTGCTGAGGGCTATTGTCGTGGCCAGGAAGTATCGTCGTTGACGTGTGCGTATCAACGAAATGGCCAAGCCAGGTATTACTTTTCGAATTAGATTCTTGATCAAAATGGCCTCATTGGTGGTCATAACAACAGTTAACAGCAACCTGAGAACCGACCTTAGTATGTCGCGATTGGTTATCGGCGCATTGCACTGTTGGCGATGCCTTGGTTGTTTTGTGGTCAGGGTTTATTAATACGAGTTCTGTTTATATAGGTTCGATCATCATAGGAGTCATACTAGCATGCCCGGTCAGCGATACTACATGGCTAAGGTGGCAGGTTTTCAATGGTTGTCTGAGCGTCTCGGTGGTGCGACTAAGAGAGCCATTGCCATTTCGCAGTGGAAGTTTTGATCAATGAAACTGAAAAAGGTATGTTGTTATCTCAATGCAGAGAAATGAGATTTGTTATGTATCCAGGACATTGGTCTAAGGTGTATCCGGATAAACCGGCTGTCATTCATTCTGAAACAGGTGAGCGCGTTACCTACCAGGCGCTTAATGATCGATCTAATCAGCTTGCGCAGTTAATGTGGTCTGAGGGTTTGCGGCGGGGCGATCATGTTTCCATCTTTATGGAAAACAATTTACATTATTTCGATATGATCTGGGCAGCGATGCGATCTGGACTGTATCTGACAACGGTTAATCGGTACCTGACTACAGAGGAAGCCGCCTACATTATCAGTAATTCGGAATCGCAGCTTGTGCTGGCTTCAGATTATTTGGGGGATATAGCAGCTGATTTGCCAGGCCAGTGTCCGGGTGTCAAGAAATGGCTGATGACGGGTCAAGCGCTGAACGGATACGAAAATTATCTGGAAGCCCTGGCACAAGTTGCCGCTGAGCCACTCCAGGAAGAACCCGCCGGCGCGTTCATGCTATATAGCTCGGGAACCACGGGCCGGCCCAAGGGCATTCTAAGGCCTTTACCGGAGAGTTCAATATCCGAAGGCGCCGATGTTGTCGCTGGGCTGCAGAAAGCCTTGTGGGGTTTCGATGAAAACACGGTCTACCTGTCACCTGCTCCCCTTTATCACTCTGCGCCGATTAGCTTTTGTTCGGCAGTTCAGGCATTGGGAGCGACCGTTATTATGATGCCGGGGTTCAATGAAAACAGCGCCTTGAAGGCGATTCAGGAATTTAAAGTAACCCATAGCCAATGGGTACCAACGATGTTCTCTCGCATGCTGAAAATGGAACCGTCGGATAGGGAGCGTTACGATCTGTCCAGCCATAAGGTGGCGATACATGCGGCGGCGCCCTGTCCACGAAAGGTCAAGCAGCAGATGTTTGATTGGTGGGGGCCCATTATCTACGAATACTATGGGGGCACCGAATTAAATGGGTTAACGCATGTCACTCCAGAAGCTTGGCTCACCAGGCCTGGGACAGTAGGTCAACCGATTTTGGGGACCATCCATATCTGTGATGAGGATGGGGTTGAATTGCAAGCCGGTCAGGAAGGTCTGGTGTACTTTGAGCTGCCACAGTTACCCTTTCAGTATCTGAAGGATGAGCAAAAGACCAAGGATGCACAGCATCCCGAGCATGCAAACTGGAGTGCGCTCGGCGACGTTGGCTACGTCGATGAAGACGGATTTTTATTTCTCACAGACCGGGCTACTTTCATGATTATCTCCGGTGGCGTCAATATCTATCCCCAGGAGATCGAAGATGCTCTGATCATGCACGCCGATGTCGTCGATGTCGCGGTGATCGGTGTGCCCAATGAGGAAATGGGCGAAGAAGTCAAAGCGGTGGTTCAACTGGTCGACGGTGTCAGTGCTGAAGTAGCGGAAGAAGATAAGTTAATCGCTTTTGCCAGAGAACAGCTGGCTCATTACAAATGTCCACGAAGTATTGATTTTGAAGCTGAGTTACCCCGATTGCCGACCGGAAAGCTCTACAAGCGACTTCTAAAGGATCGTTACTGGGGCAGGAAAGATACCAAGATTGTTTAGTTGACTGTAAAACAACCGGGTTTATTAAAATGGGTCGCTGGCTTACTGGTTTGAACCTGCTGAATGCTCTGCTGTCAAAGCGCCTCGGTGTCTTGGCGGAAGATTGCCAGGACATGCTGATGTCCTGGTTAGGGGCTGCTTTGGTGCATCACCCGGATTTTTGTTTCACCAATTCTCAAGCCAGGGGCGTAGCACCACCTCATAGGTCCAGGTGGATCGATGCTGCCGATGAAGGTGCAGGTAAGTTTCGGCAATATAGGCAGGATCTGCCTGGTTATCTTCGATACTTTCTCCAGCCAGGCGGTGGCTGCGGGTGCCATCAGGCTGGGTCCAGCCGATGGCAGCATCAATAGGCACATGGGCAACGTGGATGCCCTGTGGCATGAGTTCTCGAGCCATGCTTTGGGCGAGGCCGGACTTTCCATGGCTGGCCATGGCGAAAGCGCCACTGCGAGGATAACCTTTGAATGCCGCGCTGGCATTTGTAAAAATGATCGTGCCCCGGTGCCCTGCTTCGCTAATCGGATTAGAGAGCATGTTCCTGGCAGCCTGTTGACCAACCAGAAAAGCGCTGAAGGTTGAATGATGCAAGGTTTTCTTGACCAGTTCCGGTTCGACTTCGTCGATGCGCTTGCGAAAAATGTCACCGCTTCGACCATCGATGTTGTGTACCACCAGGTTGGGGCTGCCCAGATCGTTAGTCACACGTTGAAATAGGCTTTCGACCTCACTTTCCTGTGAGGCGTCACAGGCATAGCATCGGATGTCATGGCTTTGACGTAGGGCTTGCAGGGCTGGTTTGTCGGGGTTGCGGGCAGCAACAGCAACTTTCATGCCCTCACTGGAAAAAAGCCTGGCACAACTGGCACTGATGCCGGGGCCGCCACCGACGATCAATGCGACGGTTGGGCTTGATGCGCTGGGTGATGCAGACATAGTAGATCCTCATATCACTATTTTGGAGGTAAGCAGCGAGTCTCCTAGCTGCTACCCGATGGAATCTGATTAAAGGGTAGGCCCTTATCCGCACGCATGTCTTCAGGCAGCCCGAGGACTCGCTCTGAGATAATGTTGCGCAGGATTTGATCGGTGCCGCCTTCGATTCTTACAGCAGGTGAGCGCATCAGCATCGCCTGAATCTTTGCCTGACTTAACGCCACACCCGGGTCGGTGGCAAGGCCAGCAAGGCCCTGCAGATCTAGCGCATATTTGGCTATGTCCTGCATCATGGACCCTGCGACAAGCTTGCCAATGCTGTTTTCGGGGCCCGGAACTTCTCCCTTGGATAAGGCTGAAATCGCTCGTGCGCCGGTGTTTTTCAGCCCGGCGCTCTTAGCATACCAGTCGGCTAGCTTTGAGCGTACGCCAGGATCGTTAATGGCCGGGCCGCTGCCAAGGCTCAGGTTATCGACCAGTTCTTTGATTTCAGGAAATCCTGTGGCGATGCCTCCGCCAATGGCCAGGCGTTCGTTCATCAGGGTGGTTAAAGCCACTTTCCAGCCGTCTCCGACAGCACCTAGTCGCTGGTGGTCGGGAATACGTACGTCATTAAAGTACACTTCGTTGAAACCACTCTCGCCATTGGCTTGTTTAATCGGCTTAATTTCGACGCCAGGAGAACGCATATCAAGGAAGAACATGGTCAGGCCCCTGTGTTTGGCAACTGCGGGGTCAGTCCGGGTAATTAAAATGCCGTAATCACTGTGCTGAGCTCCGGAGGTCCATATTTTCTGACCATTGATGCGCCACTGGTCGCCATCCTTTTCGGCTTTAGTGCGTAAACCAGCTAGATCGCTGCCACCATGGGGTTCCGAGAAGAGTTGACACCAGACATCTTCACCACTGGCAAGTTTTGGTAGATAGTGCTGTTTATGCTCTTCGCTGGCATAGGCCATCATAGTGGGAGCACACATGCCCTGGCCGATGATAAAGGTCCCGCTTAGCTTGCTGTAAAGGCCTTCTTCCTGATTCCAAATTACACTTTCAATCGGGGTAGCACCACGGCCACCGTACTCCTTGGGCCATTGCAGACAGGCCCAGCCAGCCTCTGCCTTGGCCTTCTGCCATTTTTTGGCTTCTTCAAGTGGATCAAACTCTCCTGTTTGGGTAGAGCCGAAGCCGCTGCCTGCCAGGGCATCGGCTAGATACGTGGGTGCATGGGTATCGATCCATTGCCGTACTTCTTGTCTGAAAGTCGCTTCGGTGGGTGTATCGCTGAAATCCATTTTGTTGCTCCTATGCGACTGCTTGAGGTAATGCATCGATGAGTTTGTTCTCCCAGGCCGTTAACCCTCCCAGGGCCAGAGTCAGGTAGTTTGACCGGCGATAGTAAAGATGACAGTCGAATTCCCAGGTAAAGCCCATGCCGCCATGGACCTGGATGTTGTCCCGGGCGCAGAGCTGGAACGCCTGGGTTGCAGAAACCCGTGCTGTGGCGGCTGCAAGATTCAGGTCTGGGGCATTGTTTTCGAGCGCCCAGGCGGCATAGTAGGCATTGGATTCGGCTAATTTAAGGGCGACGTACATATCCGCCATCATGTGTTTAAGTGCCTGGAATGAACCGATGGGTCGTCCAAAGGCGAATCGTTCTTTGGCATAAGCTACGGCCATATTCAATGCTTGTTCGGCGCCACCTAATTGCTCGAAGGCGAATAGGACTGCAGCGCGGTGCATCAGTTGCTCTAGCTGGTCCCAGCCTGCGCCGGCAAGGCCAAGTGGTTCAGCGGGCGTCTTATTGAAGTCAAGGCGGGCTGCCGCCAGCGTTGGGTCTACTGATTGCACGGATGTGCGGGGTACATCGGTTAAGTCTACGATTACCAGTTCGGGGCCCTTATCGCCGGTTGCAACGACGATGGCCTGGTGAGCAATCATGCCGTGGGGAACGATCAGTTTTGATCCGGTCAAGGTGCCAGCCTTGAATTGCGTATTCAGTTTATCGGCGCTCGGTTCGTGGTGGTCCTCGACCACGGCCAGGGTAGCGATGATTTCACCTGATGCTAGTTTGGTCAGTAAATTTTCTTTCTGTACAGTTGAGCCATAGAGAGATACTGCTTCTGCGGCAAGGTAGATAGATGATGAGAACGGGATCGGTGCTAGCACCGCACCGATTTCCTGGGCAGCCAGGCACAGGGGCAGATAGCCTGCTCCAACACCACCGAACTCCTCAGCGATAGCGGTGCCTTGCACGCCCATATCCGCCAACCCTCGCCAAACATCAAGGGCCTGAACTTCATCGCCATCAACGACGGCGCGATGCCTGGTTAGCTGGCATTGGTCGTGCAGATAACGCCTCACTTGTTCCTGTACCATTCTATCTTCGTTTGAAAAATCGAAATCCATAATCTGTTTATTCCTGATTGACGCTCTGAATATACAGGGTAATGTACCCTGGGCCTAGTCGGGGGCATTTCCGACTGGATTAAAGTGATTTTCTGGATCCGGCCTAATTGGACTTAACAGAAGTCACTAATTTCGTAAAAGGTGAAGAGGCTTTAAAACGGGATTTGGCCATCAAGCGCATAGCTACCGGCAAATTTGACAGGAGCGCCGACCAGCAGCATCCCAATGTCTAGTCTGAAATGTGGGTAATCCGGGTCAAAGGGACTTGTTGCTTTGGCGACTGCCTGGCTATTCGCTGCGGCTCAATTTAGCAGGCGAATTGGTTTGATTAACCAGTGGCAGAAGCTGCAGGGGGGCTGCAGCTTCTACCAGGGTCAGGTTTACATATTGTAACGCAGTGCAAGTGCCCAGTTTCGTCCCCGAGTGTAACCGCCTGTAATAAAGTTGGTCACATTGAACGTGTTGACAAGTGATCTTTCATCGTTCAGGTTCTTTCCTTCCAGGGCAATGGCCCATTTGCCTGAACCAGACCGATAAGTCAGCATGGCATTTACCATGGTCCTGCTTTCGGATTCTGTGTTTAGGAAGAATGGGTTAGTGACATCAATAGGAGAGTCCGTGTACATCTCTGATCGATAGGCAACCTGAGTACCAATGGTCATGCTTCCATCGCCGATGCTGAAATCGTATTGGATGCCAGCCTGTGCGGTTGTTTCTGGGGCATATCCAAGTCTAAAGTTATCAGCGACATTAACTTCTGTAGTGCCACCCGCGCCGTCGTCCTGGAGCTCAATGAACTGCTCGATATTAGAGTCAAGGAAGCCGAGGTTGAGGTTTATGGTGAGTCCTTCTACTGGTGGCAACCAGATTAACTCGATTTCTACGCCAGTAGATTCGACTTCTCCGACATTGTCGGTGATGGACTCAAGTCCACCGGGCAACAAGGCGATAGACTGGAGTTGCTTTTCGGTGTACTCGTTGCGGAATATCTCAACGTTGAGCTGGGTGCTGCCACCAGCCAGAGTCGATTTAAAGCCCAGGCTGTAGGTATCAACGAGTTCGGGTTTATAGGTGAGAGTTCTTGTTTCCGACCCTGAAGTATCGAAACCACCGGCCTTGAATCCAGTTGCAAAGCCACCGTAAACAAGCGTGTCTTCACTAGGACGATAGGAAAGTTTGACACTTGGTGTGAACTCAGCCCAGTCTTCTTTGCCACTTCTGGATGTAGAGAAAGTCTCTACATCAACCTGATTCCCGATACTCAGGAAAGAACCATCGCTGCCGTAGTGGGGCAGGAAAAAAAGAACCGGCAGGTTTGCTGCGACGACGCCTTCCATGCCCGGCATTAACACAAGCGGTGCCTGCTCCATGCCAGGAAAGTTTAGAAAGGCGGCAGCATAATGGGTAATAGTGACATCAGATTCCTGGACCAGTTCCTTTTCGTCTTTGGTGTATCGACCACCCAGTGATAATTGCAATCTGTCGCTGATATCCCAGTCAATATTGGCGTAGACTGAGGAGGACTCTAGATCTCTTACATCCTTGGTAGTGACTCTGTCATGGGCGGTAAGGAGTCGCAATAGCGGAGTCTGCTCCGTGAAAGCATCAAGGGATTGGCTTCCGTCCAGCATATACAGGCCTACTACCGCATTGACGGTGTCACCGGTGTAATTGAACTGGAACTCTTGGCTGAAGTCATCTGAGTCACGTACTTGCAGAGTATTGATAAAAATCTGGTCTGTACCATCAAAATCAAAAGGCATGGTGCTGTCGACATTACGTTGTGATGTCGTTGATTTGACGCTCCAGCTATCGTTGATGTCCCAGTTGATGGTCAGTGCAACACTGTTGGAATCAATTTCAAACAGGTCATATCCAGCCGTTGTGTGTGCCGTATTCACTTCGTCGACATGCGCTGGCAGGCTAACGTCGAGGTCTTCCTGTAGGAATGCTGAACCCGGGATAAACATGTTTGCCCCGCCCAGCAGGAAGCCAAAACTACCCAGGCCGGCGCCCCCTGTTTGTTCTATTGCAACGCGGTTGGGTACAACCGGTGCTGAGGTATCTTTGTAAGAGTCCGCGACCAGTCTGACTGAAACATCTTCAGACGGATTCCATAGCAAAGTTCCCCTTACAGCAGTCTTGTCTTCACTGGCATATTCGCCGCCATCAAAACGGTTAGTCTGATAGCCATCTCTGTCTGTGGACGAAAAGCTCAAACCACCCAGCAGATTATCACTCAGCGCGCCTGAAATGCCTCCCTTGATTTTTATCAGGCTGTCAGTCCCCGTTTTTATCTCAAAGTTAGTATTGGTTTCAGCTTCTGGGCTGCGACTGACATATTTAACAGCGCCACCGATGGTGTTGCGGCCGTATAGGTTTCCCTGCGGGCCTTTTAGAACTTCGATTCGTTCTATATCGTAAACTTCAAGAAGAGCTCCACTAGTCCGATTGAGGTAAACGTCATCTACGTAGATTCCGACGCCCTGGTCAAAACCAGGATCATTGCCAATACCGCGGATAAAAACCTGAATGGAACCAGGGACCAGACCAGTGGTTTCGTTCATTGTAATATTGGGGGTGAGATTTTCTATCTCGGTGATGTTATCGACCCCGGCATTTTGTAGTGCTTCTCGGCTGAAAGCGCTAACCGCAGCTGGGACATCCTGCATATTTTCTTCCCGCTTGCGGGCGGTAACAACGATTTCCTCGACCACGTAGGACGCATCTGCGCTATATGCAATTGTCGTATTCGAGACGTAGAAGATGGGTGTAAGCAATACGAGTAACAATTTGGTGCTGATCAACTGCGTTGATTGTTTCATTGAGCTCCCCTAATTTTACAGACGGACTGGTGAATAGAAATTTTCAGGTACTGCGCAAATATTGTCAACAATATTCTTGAATATGAGTAGTTTATAGGTAATTTATTGTCAAATTACGCGATTTTTTGAATTATATGCGAGGTATTCAGTCATTTGAGTGCTTTTTGGGCCTTCATCCAGTTGCGTTCTAACAGAAATAAACAGGTGCGCAGAAGAATGCCATTAAAAAATTGTATATCGATAATATGTCTGTAAATACTTGCTGGAATACGTTAAATAAGGGCCCTATAAAGACGAAAAGCAGGGATTAGTGTGAACAAGGGTTGCTGAGTAAGCGATTTGAAAAGCAAAGGCTGTACAAGAGTGGTAAGTTTTTTGTTTAAGGCTGAGGTTGTTTTTTTCCGGGGCCCGCATGGGCACCACAGACTTCAGTTAAATTGCAGGAAATAGCAATTACAAGAGACATGGCCGGTTAACCGCTCGGGGATAAATAGATTTCTGCTGAAGAGCTGTCTACAGCATCAGCTAAGACCCAGGCAAGGATAAAATTATTGCTATGGAATTTTTATAGGTGGCGCGTATCGAGATCATACGCGCATCCCATCATTATCATTCGGTGTCAGCTATTTCGTTTTCAAGCCGGTTTTGTTTCCGAAACTTTGCTATCACAGAAGCAGCTTCCAGAATCACCATGAAAGTCGTAATTACAACGATGACGTCGATGCTGACCAATAGCCAGTTACCTTCCTGATACCATTCAATGAGCTTAAGAATTGCAGCCCATGATGCGGTAATCAGGACGAAAATCATGGGCACCAGCGTGTAGCGCGCCGGGCGACCCATTTTGATTAACATGACAGAGATCACCAGCAGCGTAAGACCTGCCAGAATCTGGTTGGTTGAACCAAATAAAGGCCAGATAGTCAAGCCCCCACTTCCGGATGCTCCGCCAGCACCAAAGGCAAGCAGTAGACAGAAAATGACCGCTGTCAGGGTGGCGATGATACCGTTTTTCAACAGGGGTAAATTATAGATGTCTCCCCATTCCTGAATTATGTAACGCTGTAATCGAACGCCAGAGTCCATAGTTGTGCCGGCAAACAGGACGACCATCGTCGCTAGCAGCGTTTGGGCAATGCCGAAGGGCAATCCCCAGCCGTTTTGAATGAGCTGCGCGCCACCCTGGATAAAGGTACCCGCACCAGCGCTACCATATTTATCGTAGATTTCGTGCCAAGCCTCTGGGGACGCAGCGAGCGCTACGCTGCTAACGGCGACCAGTGTGATCAGCGCCAGGGAGCCTTCGCCTACGGCTCCAAGATAGCCGACGAAGCGGGCATCGGTTTCTTTATTGAGTTGTTTGGATGTCGTACCCGAAGAAACAATCCCATGGAAACCGGATACAGCACCGCAGGCGATAGTCACAAACAGCAGCGGCAACATAGAAGGTGCACTGTCTGGCATTTGTTCATTAAAAGCGGGTGCAGAGATATCCGGTAACGAAAAGAACACGGCACCATAGAGTAGAATCAACCCTACCAGGAGTTGCATGCCATTGATAAAGTCGCGTGGTTGCAGTAATGCCCAAACCGGCAGCATGGATGCGATAGCAGCGTAAATAAACAGGATAATGATCCAGTTGGCCTTGGCGGTCAGGCCTAACATCTGATCTGGGAGCGTCACTGGCAGCTCGCTGCCAATGTATACCGAGATATAAAGTGCAATAACGCCGAGCACTGTCAGTACCGACAGTTTGAAATTCCGGTGCACGAGTTGGCCAATAATGATGGCAACTGCAATGGCTGACCATGCCGGGAAAACTGCACCCGGGGTTGACACAAAAGCATTAGCGATGACGACACCAAAGACGGCATTAACCATGAGCAGCACAAGAAAAATAACGACCATAAACAAGGCTCTGGTTCGACTGCCTATGACCTGCTCAGACAGTGCTCCAATAGATTTTCCCTTATGGCGAGCACTGGCCCATATAGCCCCGAAATCATGGACCCCGGCAAAAAATATCGTACCGATCGTGACCCAGAGAACGGCTGGTACCCAACCCCAATAGACAGCGATGGCAGGGCCGACAATGGGCGCTGCACCGGCAACTGAAGTGAAATGATGACCCCACAGGACGTATTTGTTGGTGGGGTGAAAATCAACGCCGTCGTTGAACTCATGTGCCGGCGTCCTAAAATCTGGATCGAGTTGATATATTTTTGTGGCAATGAACTTTGAGTAAACAAACCAGCCAAAACTCATGCCGGCAATACCGAGTAAAACAATCATAGCTGACTGCATTTTACTTCCCCTTGATCGTTACTTAATGCTGTTTATCGTCCTTATGAGCAACTTGCCAATACAACGCAACGGCGATTAGGCGAAGCATCAGCTTGATGCAACAGGATTACATTCGAGGAGTGCCGTCGCCCCGGCAAGGCATCATTTTTATAAACTAGTCGAGCTTGCCAGAATAGCATTATGCAACGGTAGTCGAATAAATATCAATTGATCAGAATCACCAGGTCCTGGTCTTCCCGAAATGAGCGCTGGAAACAGTTGAGAGTCAGGAAATCAGTTGATTATTGATGGGCAAGTCGGCTCAGGTTCAGGTTGGCAATCGCATCGCAACCATCATTTACCTGTTGTAGGGTTCGTTTGCGCTACTTCGAGAATCAATAGCCGTACGGGTTAAAAGTACCCGCACCGGCAAAATGAACAGTAGCTGTATTACTATGTGAGCTAGCTGCAAACCAATGCCGTAATCGGTGTAATTTGTGAGTGCCCGGCATGAATGCTACATTCTAGAGATTGGCAGGGAGTTGATGATGCTTACTCAGTCCGAGATACCCTTCAGGCTTGACGAGATTACTACAGACTGGCTCACCAGGGCGCTTCGTAGTAGCGGCCTGCTTAAAAATGCAGAGGTTACAAAGTTAACCCATCGCATTATTGGAGAGGAAACCGGCTTCCTTGGGCTGGTCGTTATTCTTCAACCGACCTACTCTGAGGTGGAGGTGCAGGCTCCTGAATCACTGGTTCTGAAAATACCAACACCGTTAAAGAATCGTAGAATGGGTCAATCCATGGGAGTTTATGAAAAGGAGATCAGGTTTTACCGGGAGCTGAAACCTAAGTTACCGGTACGTACACCAGCGCACTTTTATAGCGCGTTAAATGCATTTGACGATCCTGACCTGGTCCTCGAGCGATTGAGAAAATTACATCGCTTGTCGCTGCCGCTGATTGCGCTTCTGGCCGTGGTGGTCACTTGGTTTATCGGTTTGTTCCCAAGGCGCTATGTGCTGTTGATAGAGGATGTCAGCCACTTGCGCTTGGGGGACCAGCTCAATGGTTGCTCTGAAAACGATGTAAGGCGCGTACTCGCTACGATGGCGGCTTTGCATGCGCACTTCTGGGAAAGTGAGGAACTTACCACAATGACATGGGTAGCACCGGTTGAATTGACCAGTAAGTTGATCCACCTGACTTACCTGCAGTCAGTGGAGAAATATAAAAGAGCCTCAAAGGGTCGGTTGACCGAACGTGAAATTGCGTTAATTGACTGGTTGAAAATAAATGGTGTCCGGTTAACTGAGGTTCAAGCCGCCGGTCCTAGAACACTCCTGCATGGTGACTTCAGGCTGGATAACCTTTGTTTTGACGATGCCACCAATGAGGTCCTGGTCATGGATTGGCAGACTCTGATCACCGGTTCCGCGGGTATGGACCTCGCTTATTTCCTGAGCGCAGCCTTGCCCCTTGAAACGACGGAGGCAGAGATTAGTTCGCTGATAGAATATTATCGACAGTGCTTGAAGCAAGGTGGCGTTGAGGTCTCAATAGAGCGGCTGAGATGGCAGTATGAGGCTGGTATGTTGTCTATGCTGCATAAGATAGCCCCGATTCTTTTCCAGGAGCAACTGGAAATTGGTACGGGTCGTGGTCCGCAGTTAATGCAGGCCTGGATCGACAAAACCTTCAGGAAACTCGAAGCGGTTGACTTCGAACATATTTTCGAAAAAATGCCAGCATAAAGGTTGTGGTTGAGAGTCAGACTGACCGGTTGTTGGTATAGGAGAATACAGATATGGAAGTAAGGCAAGAACAACAAGAAGCGTTTTTTAATGCGGTTGATGAAGCCTGCAAAAAGGCTGTCTGGTGTGCGATTGCGACAGTCCACCGAGACGAGCCTCGTGTGCGTATCATTCATCCCTCGTGGGAAGGTATGACGCTCTGGTTTGCGACGGGTCTTAAGTCACCTAAGGCAAACCAGATAAGGCAAAACCCCATGGTTGATATCCAGTATCAGGTTTCGCCTCCGGATTTTGTTCATGTCATGGTTCGCGGTAAAGCTGAGCTTATTTCGGACCTGGCTACCAAGCAACACGCCTGGGATGCCATTGACTATGATCTGACTATGTTTGGCACTAGCGGACCTGACGATGCTAATTTCTGTCCGGTCAGAGTAGTACCAACCCGGGTCGAGCTTTCAGAAATGTTTGGCTCAACTAATAAACAAATCTGGCGTTGCTGACTGATCGAGCTGCAACCCGTTCAAGTCAATATTTCCCATCAGGTTTTGTTGCTGGCTTAGGGCATGCCGATAGTTTCTTAGGCCAGGCTGATCCCCATTATACCGGTGCCACAGGTAAGCGAAGTGGGTTGCAACGGGTGAAAATCGAGCTGTAACAGTTGAGGCAGACTAACGGATTTTATGGGTAATTTAATGGGTAGAGGTGCTGCGATGAGGGCTAAACCAGTAATACTGCTATTTGTAATTTTTTTATCATTTAAGATCAGCGCTGATACGGCACTCGATGATGAGGCGGTAAAGTGGTTGCAGGACTATTTGCAGGTTGATACCACAAATCCGCCCGGCAATGAATCCAGGGCGGTCGCGTTTTATGCCGACATCCTAGAGCGGGAGGGCGTTACCTATCAGACTGCGGAAAGCGCCCCTGGAAGAGGTAATCTATGGGCCCGGTTGAAAGGAGGCGCTGGACCAGCGCTGATATTATTGCAGCATACCGATGTTGTGCCTGCTAACCAAGCATTCTGGACCACAGATCCCCTGTCGGGGCAGATTCATGATGGTTTTATCTGGGGCAGGGGCGCCTTGGATATGAAAGGGACCGGCATCGGTCAGCTAGCCGCGTTTCTAGACTTACATAGATCAGGACGTGCCTTAAACAGAGATGTGGTCTTTCTTGCTACTGCAGACGAGGAGGCTGGCGGTGCTTTTGGTGTTGGATGGTTGGTTGAACACCATCCTGAAATTTTTGCCAACGCGGGTTTGCTGATCAATGAAGGTGGTAGCGGGTTCAGATCAAACAAGGACATTATCTTCAGGGTTGAGGTAACCCAAAAGGTGCCTGTCTGGTTCAGGTTGACGGCGGTGGACACGCCCGGTCATGGATCGTCTCCACGACCGACCAGTTCGGTGACGCGGATCATCCAGGCCTTGAACTCAATCAGGGAGAAACCGTTTGCAGCTCGCATAATACCTGAGGTTGAGCGGCTCTTTCATGAAGCATCGAAATCGATGCAGGGTGATATGGCTAAAGCTTATGCAGATATCAAACAGGCAATAAAGGCGCCAGGCTTTCTTGAAGAACTTCAGGCCTATTCTGCATCTAACCATGCGCTGACCAGGGATACCTGTTCCATAACCCGCATGGGCGGGTCAACCAAGATTAATGTAGTTCCACCGATTGCCTGGGCCGAAGTTGATTGCCGAATGCTGCCCGATAGAACAGCGCAAGAATTTGTTGAAGATTTTGAGCAACTGATAGCTGGGACGGGTGTCGAAGTAGAAGTTATTATGGCCTTCACACCCGCAATCTCACCTGTAGATACGGTCCTGTTTAAGGCCATTGAGAGTGAAACAGCGCTGCGCTATCCAAATTCACGTGTGGTTCCGTCAGTGAGTACAGGTTTCACAGATAGTCATTTCACCCGGGACCTGGGAATAGCCAGTTATGGTTTCAGCCCCTTAATCGTTGCAGCGGATGAGTATTCGAGAATCCACGGCAATGACGAAAGGGTTAATGAACGAGCCTTTCGGCAAGCCGTGCTTGACCTTAGCCGGATAATATCGCGAGTTGTACACGAGTAATTGAATCCGCTCTGAGGTCACGTCGGCCAGAGTGGCTGTTCCGAACGAGTGGCTGGCGATGCGATAATGGCTCCATACCGGTCCGCAGGTGGACCCTCATAGAAGCGATAATTTTTTAATCTGCATCATGGCTGACAATACCATTGATAGCATGATAGGCCGATAAAATAGCACCCTCCTGCCATCCCTGGAGAATTGATAGATGCTCTCCTGCAAAATAAATGTTGCCATCAGCGGTGAGCAGCAAGCCCGGGTCTGAGGCGCCCCAGGCACCTTTCTGGAAGGGTATGTTCGGCCAGGATACACTGATCCCCTGGCTTACTTCATCGCTGTAGGTTTCATGGATTTGGGTGGCTTCGAGGCTGGCTGCTTCAAGCCTGGCAGTTGGGTTCATATCGGCAAAGCGTTGTCCGGCACTGTTTGAGTAGGTATAGGCACCTACGATAATACCCTGCTGGGAACCAAAGCCATGATTGGGATACCAGATTTGGGTGATATCCTGATCAGTCCAACTGATGCCGCCATAAATGTGGTGGTCTTCTTCCCAAAACCTTCTGGATTGGAAGGCTATTTTCGTCGCTTTGGAATAAGTAAAATTATTGATCGCCTGCTGGTGATCTGCGGAAAAATCAGCGTCAATATCTGACAGGACGGTGGCGGGAATAGTACAAATGCAGGTGTCACTTTCAATGGAGGCGGGATTCCCAGCGTCATCCTGATACTCGACCCTGACACCACTGGTGGTTTTTCGAATAGCTGTAACGTTGCAAGAATAGCGTATCAGCTCGTGCACCTGTTGTTCGAAAGCGATGGCGATACGGTCCATACCCCCGACCGGCTGAAGCATCGAGGCCTGCTGATTAAATTCTTCTGAGAAAGCAGTTTGATACCGCCAGAAATCACTATTTAATATCTCTGATAACGACAGGGCTGCGACCGAAGTTTGTTGATTCGGCTCTTGATCCGCAGCTTCGACGAAGCCATTCCGGCTCGAGCCGGAATAGCTACCATTGCTATCTAGGGCCCCGAATTCGGTCAACATGGTGGTTAGACTGGCACGGTCCACTGCGCTTAATTGGGCATCGAGGGCGCCGCTGTTAGCGGCATCGGTGAGTAAAGCTGCAATATAACCACGTAAGTCTGCCTTCACTTGTCTTGCTGTCTGGGGCGTTCCGTCAAATGCATCGGTCTGATGAAATAACGCAGCTCTATTGTCATTGATGAAGGGTTCCATGGCGACATTGAAGTTACGGCAGTAACGTAACAGGTTGACATGATGATGCGGAATCCTGGCTGGGCCCGGATTGAAGTACAGGCCATCGTCTGCATCGAAATTACAAATCTGGGTGGAGGCGATTTCCTCGACAAGATCGCCGGCTCTGATGGTTCGGCACCGCCCCCCTGCTCGTGCTGTTGCTTCCAGGATAGTGCAGCTATATCCCAAGCGGTTCATTTCATAAGCGCTGGTCATCCCTGCAATACCAGCGCCCAGAATCACCACGCTCTTGCCGACCCCAACCTCCTCGGGCCAGTCCTCTGGGGAAACAAATACAGTGTCAGTTGGCGTCGTCGTACCAGGGTTAACTGTGACACTGGTATCAGTGCTGCTATCGGCGGCAGAGGAAGAACCGCAGGCGGTCGTTGCTGTAGTCAGTCCAAGTGCGATTGCTGCTCGGTAGACTGCGGAGCCGCCTGCCAGATTGCCAATTGATTCTAGAAAGTCACGTCGGCTATAGATTGGTTCAGACATGTTTTGCCGCCTTTGTTAGGTTACAAAATGTTAGGTTACAACAATTTGGTTTTACTCCTCTGTTACTGATCATAACGTGACAGAGCCGGTTTATCTTCAAAGAAGGGTCTGCAGGATAGAGAGGGTTAGGGCGATGATTGCTGTGATGGTTCAGTTTTTCCTCTGAGGGGCGAACTAATCCGAATTCAGTCTTAATAGTTGATCTATTAGATCTAGAGTAATGTGGCAGCAACGACCCTGTGAAGTAGTCCTGGCCGAGGCCTTTGGTCGGCTCGCCGATACGGTTGGGTTAGCCGAGAGTCAGCAGTAAATTGTTTTAGGAGTACAAGGTCCACTCAGGCGCAATAGCGGTGGTTGCAACCCCTAGGGTTCAGCTTCCAAAACTGCCCGCAAGCCGGCTGCCGGATTAGGCAGCTAACGAGACCCTTGAATTTACGGTTCATTCTCTTCTGTGCTGATGAACACCACCTCATAACCCTGCCGCTCAAGGCACTTTTCCATAGTCGTGTATTCTCTGTAGGTTTCGGTAGCGTTTGCAGAAACATAAAGGCCACCACCAATCGCTGTCATGGTGGCATAGATCGGGATGAATAACGGCGCCAGTATGCCACCGGAAGCTGAGATTGAAACCAGTGAGAGGATCCCCGTTGCGGCGGTCAATCCGCCAGTTGTTTTTAAAATTCCGTTTACGATCTTTAGCCTATGCTCAGTGCTATCGGTGCAGCTGAGGACATGGGCGTGTAGAGCCTCAGGCTCCGGAGCGGGGTTGTTAAGAATATAGGCTGGTGTGCCTGCTATGTTGGTATAGTCTTCGATAGGGACATTAGAAGTTTTTTTTATGACGCAACCCGTTAACAGGCTAATGCAGCTAAACGTGACTAAACATTTGAGAATGTGACGCAAGGATGCTCCTGATGACGAAGGTGTTAGGGTTTGCTGCTCTGGAAGACACCGAAACTTTACCTTTAAGGCAGATAATCTAGGACTCGAGGGGAACTCTAAAGTTCCGCAATGGGATGAAAGCGAGACCAATATGCCGATGGCATAGGGTTTAGTTCTGCTGGCTGCTCCGATCAGGTAATCTATACCCCTTTAGACAGGAAATATGCCGCGTCCGTGAGGCATGATTGGATTGCAAGTAGCTTAAGAGGAGCATACGGTCCGCTTGCAGCCTTCGACTGAGTTTAGGTAAAAAATCTAATGATGAGCGGTTAACCTAGCCGGGATTGATGCGTGAGTGTGTTCCGGGACCGAGGTTAATGGGCATCATGCTATAGAAAGGAATTACCGTCGCTGGGTTGTAGGCAGAGAAATTCCGTGCAGAATGCCGGCTGGTTCCAGACTTTTTCAGTATTACAGGATCAAGGGAGCATTTTATGAGTAAAGCCCTCGAGGGTATCAAGGTGATAGATGTTGGCCAATTGGTCCAAGGCCCTCAGGCCGGTGCTACGCTTGCCGATATGGGTGCAGAGGTCATTAAAATTGAGCTGCCCATGGTCGGAGATTTGTCTCGTTGGATATTCTGTTCTCAGGAAGATACCCGTAACGCCTATTATGTTGCCTGTAATCGCGGCAAGCAGTGTATGACCCTTGATTTGCGAACGCCGGAAGGTGCGGTGATTTTCAAGCAGATGGTTTTGAGCACCGATATTGTCATTAGTAATTTCAAGCCGGGCACTATGGAAGAATGGGGATTGGGTTTTGAGGATTTACAAGAACTCAATGCCGGTATCATTTGGGCGGCAGGTAGTACTTTCGGCCCCGATGGTCCGGATGCTGATCAGGAAGGAGCGGACCTTGCCGGTCAGTGCGCTGGTGGCTTGATCAGTACCATCGGTTATGAGGGTTCCCCTTATTCACCTGTAGGTGTGACGATAGCGGATCATATCGGCTCGCAGAATCTTTTGAGCGGTATCCTTGCAGCCCTGTTTTATCGAGAGAAAAGTGGCCAGGGCCAGAAAATAGAAGGATCTTTGTTAGGGGGTCAAATCTGGGCCCAGGCGTCAGAATATACTCACTACCTGATGACCAATGAAGTGCCGGGTCGGGGGCATTTCAGTCATCCTTTGTTGCGCGGTGTCTATGGTATTTTTGAGACCCGTGATGGCTGGCTGGGTGTGATTGGCGTACCACCGGATAGTCGAGATGCTTTTTTCATTGCGATGGGTCAACCAGAGCTAGCGCTGGATGATCGGTTTCTGGGCCTGCTTGCGAGTCGGGAAGATCTGAACGAATTGTTTGCACGCCTGAATCCTGTTTTCAGAGAGAAGACAACTGACCAATGGTGCTCGATTCTTCGTCAGATGGGCGTGCGCTATGCGCCGGTCCGGGATTATGCAGGTGCAGTCGCCGACCCAGGGGCATGGATAAATGGTTATTTCCAGGAGGCTGTGGACGAGATGGGTGAAACAGTACCGATTGTCGGTACACCGATCCGAATGAGTGCGACACCGCTTACACCGTCTGCAAAGGTGGCCGCGCTAGGTGAGCATACTGATGAGCTCCTCAAGGCGCAGGGATACACCGCTGAGCATATCTCAGGCTTGCGTTCTCGAAATGTGATCTAGCCATATATTGAGCAGGCCTGATTGATACCCTGTGTCGTTTCGTTAGCTGGTCTGGGTAAGATTCGGGGCGGAGCTCTTTTTATACTGATCGCAGATTGGGTGAACTAAATTTTGAAATTGCCGTTGTGTAAATAAGTGGTCATGCATAGTCTGGAACAAAATGCGTTGACGGCTTTATTTCGCTGGCAACCGTATTGATCTCATAAGGAATAATCTGATGTACGCAATTCGAGCCACTTACCTTGCTAGAGACGATATGTATTTTGATCAGGAATACTACGTTACTTACCATATGCCATTGGCACAGAAGTTACTCGCCGGCCGGGTCAATTATGTGCAAATGTATGTTGAATTCGATACACGGGTGATGATGAAAGAGCATCAATTGCGTTCTCCAGGCGTATTTGTACTCATAGTTGAATCAAAGGCTGAAATTAAGGCTTTCAATATGTTTCGTCGTAGTGAGCACGTCAAACCTTTGCGTGAAGACATTAAAAACTATACCAATTGTGAGCCAGAGTGGACTGTTGCAGAAGTGGTCGGTTATTGACTGCTTAATGGGTAAAAGTAATTTTTATCCTGCCGGCGTTGTAAACTTTCCCTGTTGGGGTGAATGGAAAATCGGAGCCGGCAGTTGCCAATCTGATGCTGATTGCAATGCTGTGAAGGTCAGTTCAACTTTGGCATTCCAATCTATAGGCAAATGAGCGCTAGACCCGACGATGATGAATAACAACTGCTTACCTTGTGCAACTGATATTGTTTAGTCGACAGATGGCTTAATTTTAGCTATTTCGTCCTCCATTACCGTGTCTTTGACATCATGAGAACCGGCAAATACGGCTAGGATTCGGGCAATCCCCTTGCCAGTATTGGTGCCGTTGTGGGCGGAACGGAATGCCTCGACGAAAGCGTCATTCTGACGGTAGGTGCGTTTACCATCCGGACCATAGTCAACGGTAACTTCCCCTTCTAGAATCCAGGCAAACAACGGCGCATCATGTTCGTGCCAGCCGGTTGAATGCCCAGGTAACATGGTCACGATTGCGGCACTGATGGCCGGGTCACCGCCAGGGTATTCAAAGGCCTGACCGATGATTGTTTTTGAGGTTGCAATTAATGGTTGTACCGGTGGGTAGTTGTCTTGGGCATGCACCACAACGTTAAAAATGGATGATAGAAGCAGGCAGATAGCAAACATTTTGATTTTTGAATTTGGCATGGGATGTTCCTAAATGATTAACCAACAGATGCTATAAAATGATCAAACAAGATGCCATCATGAACTTCTAAGCTGATCGGGCTAGTGAACAAGTATGCTCGATGTACGCGGTTGGGGATTGGTACATTCGTTGCCAGCCTGCCATTTTGGGTTGATATTTTTTTTATGATTGCCTGGCCAGCCAGATGAATGGCAGCTTTCACCCTTAAAAACATCCTGAAAACTGGCTCCTTTGACTGTCAGACGTTATTATGCGGTGGCACTAAAACAGTACTTCCAAGGAAGACGAAATGCGGAACAACATCACAAAGCTGCAAGAGTTACGAAAAGCTGCCTTGCTCGGAGGCGGTGAACAGCGCATCGATACCCAGCATTCAAAGGGTAAGCTGACCGCCCGTGAGCGGATTGATCTGCTATTGGATGAGGGTAGTTTTGAAGAGTGGGACAAGTATGTTGAACATCGATCTCATGATTTTGGTATGGAAGAACAGACCATCCCTGGTGATGGCGTAGTCACCGGGTATGGCACCATCAACGGTCGACTGACATTTGTATTCAGCCAGGATTTTACGGTTTTTGGCGGTGCATTATCGGAGGCTAACGCTGAGAAGATTTGTAAGGTCATGGACCAGGCGATGAAGGTCGGAGCGCCCATCATCGGATTAAATGACTCGGGAGGCGCACGGATACAGGAGGGGGTTGGTTCCCTTGGTGGTTATGCTGATATTTTCCAGCGTAATGTGCTTGCTTCTGGAGTTGTTCCTCAGCTATCTGTGGTCATGGGACCTTGTGCGGGCGGTGCTGTCTATTCGCCGGCTATAACGGACTTTATTTTTATGGTTGAGGGCTCGGCTTATATGTTTGTTACAGGCCCTGACGTCGTCAAGACAGTCACCCATGAAATTGTCACTCCAGAGGAATTAGGCGGTGCAAGCGTCCATACTCGGAAATCGGGAGTTGCTGACCTGGCGTTTGAAAATGACATTGTAGCGCTTTCACATACGCGAAGATTCTTCGATTTTTTGCCCGCTAATAACGGTGAAAGGCCACCTGTTTGGACCACCGAAGACCCTGAAAATCGCGTTGAGCCTTCGCTGGAGACCCTGGTTCCCTCTGATTCATCCAAACCCTATGACATAAAAGAAGTCGTCACCAAGGTAGCCGATGAAGGAGATTTCTTTGAGATTCAGCCCGATTATGCCCAGAACATCGTAATCGGGTTTATCCGACTGCAAGGTAGTACGGTTGGCGTAGTGGCTAACCAACCCATGGTTTTAGCGGGTTGCCTGGATATTGATTCGTCCAAGAAAGGAGCCCGTTTTGTGCGTTTTTGCGATGCATTTAATATTCCTGTATTGACCTTGGTAGATGTGCCTGGTTTTATGCCTGGCACCTCACAGGAATACGGTGGCATCATCAAAAATGGTGCAAAGCTGTTGTACGCTTACGCAGAGTGTACCGTTCCCAAAGTGACCCTGATTACTCGTAAAGCCTATGGCGGTGCCTATGACGTGATGGCATCAAAACACTTAAGGGGTGATGTTAATCTAGCCTGGCCCAGTGCCGAGATTGCTGTTATGGGAGCTAAGGGCGCAGTAGAAATTATTTTCCGTAAAGAACTGGGAGATGAGCAGGGTATCCAGAAACGCACCGATGAATACCAGGAACACTTTGCTAACCCCTTCGTTGCCGCTAGCCGTGGCTATATTGATGACATCATCATGCCTCAAGAAACTCGTGAGCGGCTATGCCGCTCGTTTGCCATGCTTCGAGATAAGCAATTGGAAAACCCCTGGCGTAAACACGGTAACATTCCACTTTAAGCCCCGCTTAAATAAGGTCACCCATACAAATGTTTAAGAAAATACTGATTGCCAATCGTGGCGAAATCGCCTGCAGAGTGATTAAAACAGCACGAAACATGGGGATATCTACCGTTGCCGTTTATTCTGAAGCTGATGCTGCAGCATTACACGTGCGCATGGCTGATGAAGCGGTGCCTATAGGCGGCTCCGCTTCTTCAGAAAGTTACCTGCGGGCGGATCGCATCGTCCAGGCCTGCAAAGATACCGGCGCTCAAGCGGTCCATCCCGGATACGGGTTCCTGTCGGAGAATGCTGAGTTCTGTGAAACCCTTGCTGCAGAAGGTATTGCTTTTATAGGTCCGGGAGTGAAGGCCATTACCAGCATGGGAGATAAGATCACTTCCAAGCTATTAGCTCAGGAGGCTGGCGTCAATACCATCCCCGGTTATACCGATGTCATTAACGACTCAGGGCATGCGGTCAAAATTGCAAACGATATTGGCTATCCCGTTATGCTCAAGGCGAGTGCTGGTGGTGGTGGTAAAGGCATGCGGGTCGTTTTCGATGATGAAGAATGTCGAGATGGGTTTGAGCGCGCAGCTAACGAAGCCAGGGCCAGCTTTGCCGACGATCGGATTTTCGCGGAGAAATTTATTGAAGATCCCAGGCACATTGAAATTCAGATCCTGGCAGATCAGCATGGTAATGCCATCTATCTGGGTGAGCGTGAGTGTTCTATTCAAAGACGTCACCAAAAGGTAATAGAAGAGGCACCTTCCCCATTCCTGGATGAGGTTACTCGAAAAGCGATGGGGGAACAGGCCGTGGCACTGGCCGCAGCGGTCGATTACTGCTCCGCTGGGACAGTCGAATTTATTGTTGATGCTAACAAGAATTTTTACTTCCTGGAGATGAATACCCGCTTGCAAGTGGAGCACCCTGTGACAGAGTTTGTTACCGGGCAAGATTTGGTTGAACATATGATTCGGATCGCCAGTAACGAAACCCTGTCGCTGACCCAGAAAGACGTGACGCTCACTGGCTGGGCTATGGAAACCCGCGTTTATGCAGAGGATCCATTTCGTAATTTTCTACCTTCTATTGGTCGCCTGGTTAAGTACACCGCACCGGTGGAAACCGACACTGTCAGGGTTGATACGGGCATAGAAGAAGGTAGTGAGGTATCGATGTTCTATGACCCGATGATCGCCAAGTTGATCACTTACGGAGAAGATCGTGAGCAGGCTATAGACGCCATGGCGGATGCCCTTGACGCTTATTACATTCGAGGAGTCAGTCATAACATCAGTTTTCTAAATGCCTTGATTATGCACCCTAGGTTTCGGGAAGGACGGCTGACAACGAACTTCATTGCCGAGGAATACCCGGATGGCTTTCATGCCGAAGACGTTCCCCAGAGTAATCCAGTTATTCCAGTGGTGATGGCGGCTATGGTTAACATGCGCATGCAAGCCCGTGCAGTCGAAATCCACTCTGAGGCAAATCAGTTTAAAGTGTCTTCGAACTGGGTGGTGGTAGCCAATAAAGAGCACTATCCGGTTTCGGTACAACTCGTCGACAATGGCGTTAAGGTAAGCTGTCTTGATCAGGACTATTTAATTGAAACCGATTGGCAGTTGGGTCAGGCGCTTATCCATGCGCAGGTGAATGGGATTCCTGTAACCATACAACTGGAATCCTTGAAAGCTGGCTTTCGCACCTACTATCGAGGCGCGGAAACCCGGTTATTGGTACTATCGCCTCGTGCCGCGGCATTGTTACCGCACATGATAGAAAAGCAGCCACCGGATTTATCTAATTTCCTGATTTCCCCCATGCCAGGATTGCTGGTGAGATTAGCGGTCTCTGAAGGAGATGAGGTCAAAGCGGGTGAAGAACTGGCGGTGATTGAAGCGATGAAGATGGAGAATAGTCTAAGAGCCGAAGAAGATGGCATAGTAGCTCAAGTCATGGTTAGTCAAGGTGACTCCTTAATGGTGGACCAGCCGATATTAGAGTTCGAAGACAAAAACTAAGCTCAGCAATACGGGTCAGCAGGTATTCGTTTAGAACAACCCGCCCAGTTTGTAAAACCTCGCGGTCTTGCCTGCAAATACCAGCCTATGCAGCTTTGACTTCCTCGAGTTCTACCAGGGTACCGCAGAAGTCTTTGGGGTGCAGGAATACGACCGGCAGACCATGTGCGCCGGTTTTGGGCTGACCGTCACCTAACACTCTGGCGCCATCCCGGACTAGATGGGCTATGGCCGCATGGATATCGGTTACTTCGTAACAGACGTGGTGCATACCCCCGCTGGGATTACTATCCAGGAAGTTCTGTACTGGTGATGCCTCACCTAGAGGGTGCAGTAACTCAATTTTGGTGTTGGGTAGTTCGACGAATACGGTGGTCACGCCATGATCAGGTAACTGCATTTGTTCGGTAACAGTTGCGCCCAGTGAGGTTTGGTACATTTGTGCGGCTGCGGCCAGGTCTGGTACGACAATGGCGACGTGATTTAAACGACCAATCATGAATTACTCCTATTAAACTGCTTATCTGTTTTTCCCGGGGATGAGTTTGAGAATCTGACTCGCGGCATTGGGAATATTGCTGCCGGGGCCGAAGATCGCATTTACCCCTGCATCATAAAGAGCCTGGTGATCCTGCTGTGGAATGACGCCACCGGCAACCACAACAACATCTTCCATTCCGGCTGCTTTGAGATGCTCGATCATCTCAGGAACCAGGGATCGATGGCTACCTGCCAGGGTAGAAACCCCGACCACATGAGCTCCTATGGCCTTGGCTTGCTTGGCAGCCTCCTCAGGTGTCTGGAACAGAGATCCCAGGGAGACTTCAAAACCAAAATCTCCAAATGCGTTGGAGATCACCTTTGCACCGCGGTCATGGCCATCCTGACCCATCTTTACCACCAGTATGTTGGGTGCATGACCTTCGATGTCGGTAAACACTTTGACTTCATTGTGTACTTTGTCGAAAGCAGGGTCATCACCGTAGCTTTTGGCATACACTCCGGGGGTCATTTTAGAGATGGGTTCATGGCGGCTGTAAACCTTCTCAAGGGCATAGGACAACTCGCCTACGGTGACGCGATTTCGGCTAGCCTCAATCGCCAGTGCCAGCAGGTTTCCTGAGTTTTCTTTAGCTGCAGTGGTCAATGCAGTCATCGATGCATTGACCAGGCTCTCATCCCGGCTGGCGCGAACTTCGTTGAGTCGGCGCAATTGAGCTTCACGAACTTTGGCGTTATCGACCGACAACACATCCAACTCGCTATCTTCAGTTTCGAGCGGGTACTTGTTGACGCCGACGATGACATCCTCACCTCGTTCGATACGAGCTTGACGCTGGGCCGCGGCTTCTTCTATGCGCTGTTTGGGCATGCCGGATACGACTGCTTTGGTCATACCGCCCATATCCTCTACTTCTTTTATGAGTTTGCGAGCGTGCTGTACTATGGAGTCAGTGAGGCTTTCGATGTAGTAACTACCCCCTAAAGGATCAATCGAGCGGGTAATCTGGGTTTCTTCAGCCAGGATGATTTGCGTATTACGGGCTATTCTTGCGGCAAAGGGCGTTGGCAGGGCAATCGCTTCATCCAGCGCGTTGGTATGCAAGCTCTGGGTACCTCCTAAGGTAGCCGCCATTGCTTCGATGGTCGTGCGCACTACGTTGTTGTAAGGGTCCTGTTCCTGAAGTGACACTCCGGATGTTTGGCAGTGCGTCCGCAGCATCAGAGAGGCCGGATTTTGCGGATTAAATTGGCTCATGAGTTCGTGCCAGAGGATACGTGCTGCACGCAGTTTGGCGATCTCCATAAAAAAGTTCATACCAATGCAGAAAAAGAATGACAGCCGCGGCGCAAATTTGTCGATTTGCTGCCCGGTAGCTAAGGCGGCGCGAACGTACTCAATGCCGTCAGCCAAGGTAAAGGCGACTTCCTGAACGGCATTCGCACCAGCTTCCTGCATATGATAGCCGGAGATAGAAATGGAGTTAAATCTGGGCATGTGTTCGGCTGTGTAGCCAATAATATCAGCGACAATACGCATACTGCTATCCGGAGGATAGATGAATGTATTGCGGACCATGAATTCTTTAAGTATATCGTTCTGGATCGTACCAGACAGGTCTTTTTGAGCCACGTTCTGTTCTTCGGCAGCGACCACATAGCCTGCCAGAACAGGTAAGACAGCACCATTCATGGTCATCGAGACGGACATTTGATCCAGCGGAATACCATCAAAGAGAATTTTCATATCCTCTACTGAATCAATCGCAACGCCTGCCATGCCAACATCGCCTGTTACGCGGGGGTGATCTGAATCGAACCCCCGGTGGGTTGCCAAATCAAATGCGACAGATAATCCTTTTTGCCCTGCTGCCAGATTCTGCCGATAAAAGGCATTAGATTCCTCGGCTGTGGAGAAGCCGGCGTACTGGCGGATGGTCCATGGCCGGTTGGTATACATGGTGGAACGTGGGCCGCGTACAAATGGCGCTGCACCTGGAAACGATGACATATGTGAAATATCCTCCAGATCGGCTTCAGTGTAGAGTGGTTTTATCTCTATGCCTTCCGGACTGGTCCAGGTCAGGTCCTCCAGGGGCTTACCGCGTAACTCTTTTTCCGCTCGCTGCTGCCATTGTGTGTATGCATCATCCGCCATGATTCAATCTCTGCCAAAACAATTGCCTATTGTAACTTTTGCTAGGTCTCCTGACCATGTTGCTGCTAATCCAGGTCTACTCACATAGTGGGTTGTGGGGCACGACGGGTTTACTTTTTGAAGTTCAGGGCCGGGATGACACGTGTTGTTGATTGTCTTGGAAGGTGAATTAACACCTTGCCCTTGAGATGATGTATTCTATCGCTTCTTTATTATGTTGTGTTTCGGAGTAAGTTGGCGTGTCAATCCACTCGCTGGATCCAGTATTTCATCCTCGTAGCGTGGCCGTTGTGGGTGTTTCCTCAAACCCGAATTCTGCTGGAATGGGCAGTTTCTATGCTTCCCTGCTCGAGTCCGGGTTTGCTGAGCTCGGCGGGCTGTACCCGGTAAACCCGAAGGTTGATGAAATCAACGGGCTGCCCTGTTTCCCGACTTTGCTGGATACGCCGGATCCAGTCGATCACGTTATATCCCAGGTTCCAGCGAGGTTTGTTCCCGAATTGGTTGACCAATGTATCGCCAAGAAGGTCCGCTCTATCCATTTCTTCACAGCTGGTTTTTCTGAAACCGGTGATCAGGATATGGCCGTCGTTGAACAGCAGATGATCGAAAAGCTGCGCCTAGCCGGAATCAGGGCGATAGGCCCCAATTGTATGGGACTGTATGTTCCAAGTAGTAAATTGGCGTTCATGGGTGGGTTTCCCATGGAGTCCGGTAATGTTTTCCTGTTGTCACAGTCGGGTGCAAATGCCGGTGAGGTAGTTCGTGATCTGACCAACCGCGGGGTTCGTTTTTCAAAAGTCGTATCCTACGGTAACGGCGCTGATCTGCGCGCGCACGATTTCCTGGATTACGCAGCTCAGGATGAAGAATCTAAGGTAGTCGCCGCTTATATCGAGGGCGTGCAGGATGGCAGGAAGTTTTTTGAAGCCTTGCAGCGGTGTGCTCGGGTCAAGCCGGTGATTGTGTTAAAGGGTGGGCGTACCCAGTCTGGATCTCAAGCGGCGCATTCCCATACCGGTTCTCTAGCAGGGTCTATAGAAGTATTTGATGCCGTCTGTCGTCAGACAGGCGCGCTACGGGCTGAGACTATGGATGAACTCCAGGATCTGATTGTCGCGGTTTCAACCAACGTCAGACAAGTTAACGGCCGAGGTGTTGCCCTGTTCGCTGGTGGTGGGGGTGGTTTTGCGGTGCTGTCGGCTGATGCGATTGATCGTGAAGGCCTGACGGTGCCGAGGATGCCACAAAGTGCAGTTGACCAGATGCGAGAATATGTTCCGGTGGCTGGAAGTAGTGTAAATAATCCCATAGATGCGTTTCCGCCATCAGAATATCTGGATGATATGTTGCGATTGATTGCCACCGCGGAAGGGATGGATATGGTGTTTATGTCACCGATGATTGATCGGTCTCGCTGGCAGCAGCCCAATAGCCAGGACAAAGATGATGCTAAGGATGGAGAAGATTTCAGGAAAAAGGTGGTCAATGAGATCGCCGGTCAGATGAAGCGCCTGCAAGATGATACCGGCACCCCGGTCATTGGTGTGATACGAGGTGGAGGCATGGCACGCATGATGGGTATTGATAGCGATGATTTCCTGGTATCGACTTATCGCGAAGGTATTGGCAGTTTTTCAAGTGTTTCAAGAGCAGCCCGGACTGTGACGCAGTTACTGCAATGGCGTGAAAATCGGCAGGGTTTGCCAGACTTATCCTAGTCTGGCTTCGACAGGATTAAATTATGAATTTTGAATCGGTGGTTGAACTTGCTCATTCTGAGGGTCGTGATCTCCTCAATGAAGTTGAAGCTAAGCAACTGCTGGCTCAGGCCGGGGTTCCAGTGGTGGAAACCGTATTGGCAACCTCTGTAGAAGAGGCGAAGCTTGCCGCAGAGAAAATCGGTTATCCAGTCGTTGTTAAGGTCGTGTCAGCCGACATATCCCATAAAAGTGATGTTGGAGGGGTCAAGATTGGCCTGGTAGATGCTGAAGAAGTGAGTCAGGCCTATCAGGCCATAATGGCGAATTCTAGAGCAGCCGTGCCAGACGCAGTTATTACCGGTGTTGCCGTCCAGGCCATGGCATCAGAAGGTATTGAGGTCATTATAGGCATGGTCAAAGACCCTCAGTTTGGGCCAGTGATGATGTTTGGACTGGGTGGAATATTCGTTGAACTGCTGAAAGATGTTTCGTTTCGAGTCCTGCCGTTGACCGAAAGGGACGCAAGGCAGATGGTTGATGATATCAAAGGTCAAGCCATTCTTGATGGGGTACGTGGTCAGGCGCCAGCGGATAAAACAGCCCTGTGTCAGTTAATAATGAAGGTCGGTCAATTTATTGAACAGCACCCGGAAATTCAGGAACTGGATATGAATCCCGTGTTTGCTTATGCCGAGGGTGCGGTAGCCGTTGATGCGCGTATTGTGTTAGCGCGAGATTGATGCCATCGAGCGCTAGCCATCTTTTATCAGTTTCAACTACCTGTCTGGATCTTTGAGTAAGCCCGCCTGCGGATAACAACAGCATGGTTCGGCTGTCGTAAACTTAGGGTTGCGCTGTGCTTGGGTGGGGGTAGAAACGTACTGAACCGAATCAGCCAAAGCCTAGTTGATAGTAATCTTGGGTAAGCACAGCTAGTGTCGTTATGATGCAAAGTAGTCAATCAGCTATTTATATCGGTCGGCAAATTTGCTTAGGCGCTGAGCTTTTTCCTGTTTCATTAGCAGGCGCGTTTTCTGGTTGAAATGCATATCGAAAATCTCAACTTGTCTTTCACCGCACATGGTTGCACCGACAAAAACCCCACCGGGCTGCAGCAGTGTATGGATATGCTTGAGCAGTTTTTCTCGATCTTTTCCTATAATGCAGTGCAGAAACCAGTTGTCGACAATAACGCTGTATTGGTTGCTTGCCTTTATACGCTTACGGGTTATGTCCTGTTCTTGAAAATTGATGCCGCTGGGATTTTTTGTCTTATCCCGAGCGGCTTCTATGGCGGTGTTTGAGATATCTACACCCGCGCATACATAGTCCTGCTAAGCACCTTCATGATGCTTATCATCTGTTTTAGTTATAGTTGGGCCAACCGTGATGACAAAGACTTCTAGTATAAAAAGGGTTTCAGCGAGGGCAACCGTGATGCCGGCCTGTCCAGGACCGTAGCTTGGCAGTTGCAACAGTATGTCTTCGGTAACTTATGGTTTTGATGCTCGGCAAGCCGTTAATAGCCAACGCCCTGGGCATCCGTGTACACGCTGTACAGGGATTGACCGGCGGTGATAAACAGGCGGTTCCGTTTTGCCCCACCAAAGCACAGGTTGGATACTGGCTCGGGTGTGTGGATCATGCCTATTTTCTTTGCCTCCGGGGACAGAATGATGACGCCATCACCGCCTTCTCCAGCCCAACCTGCCGAGGTCCAGATATTCCCGTCTATATCGACGCGAAAGCCATCCGGCATGGCATCTCCCAAATCGAAGAATACCTGGCGGTTGGAAAGCGTTCGGCCTGAGTTCACATCGAATACTTCTATGACTCTGGGATGGCCAGCTTTATGAGTGACGCCGGTATCACTGATGTAGAGCTTGCTGTAATCAGGTGAAAAACACAGCCCGTTTGGTTTTTCTAAATCCGAGGTGACGACCTCTAGCTCTTGGCTTATAGGGTCAATTCGGTAGACATTGGTGGGTAGTTCAAATGCTGCTTTATGACCCTCATAGTTCCAGATGATGCCGTAACCTGGATCAGTGAACCAGATGCCACCATCTGGATGCACGACGATATCATTGGGTGCATTCAGGCGGCACCCTTGAAAGGAATCTGCCAGTACCGTGATTGAGCCATCATATTCGGTTCGGGTAACCGATCGTGAGCCATGTTCGCAGGTCAGCAAGCGCCCCTGGGTATCTCTGGTATTGCCGTTGCTGTTGTTGGAGGGGTTCCGGTAAACACTGACTTCCTGGGTTTCTTCGCTCCATTTCAGCATTCGATTGTTCGGGATATCGCTGAACAGTAGGAACCGACTGTCCCCGAACCAGACCGGACCCTCTGTCCAGCGGGCACCCGTCCAGAGTCTTTCCAGAGCGGCACTGCCAAGTTTATATTGATCGAAGCTTGAGTCCAGGGCTTCAATGGCAGGGTCAGGGTAGCGTACAATCTGACCGCTAAAATCTTGGTCTAATTTTTGATCCATTTTCATTCGTCCGTCGGGGGCATTACCATAAACACAGTACGCGCATTTCTATACTCTCCCGCGCAGCTGCGGTTGGGTCAGCATGGGGATCATTGAAGGCGCTGTGCAGGGTCCAGAAGGGTTTTTGCTGTTCCATATAGTCGCTGTCAAAGGCCCGGAAAGCGATCACCTCATCAGCTTTAAGGCCCGGGAAAGTATACCAATGGTTCTGATCCCTGTGTTCTGGGGTCTGCGCATAAAAGGTTTCAAGGTTGATGGTCTGTCCGGCATATTCCTCAAGCAGGAAGGTGCCTAGTTGTTTTCTCGGAACGGTGCTGGCATCGCAAACGGCCAGTGGCGTATCTGGACGCGGGTGTCCCAGGTTTCTCCAGAGTTGCAGCATCATAACGCGGCTGGCTTTGTGGATGTGTTGCTGGGTTATACCCGCTTTTTCTAACAGAGGAACAATGAATTCCTGATAAGGCCGGTCATCGGCTTCAATCATACTGCGATAGTCTTCGGTAAAATCCGCATGGACTGAATGAATGGGCGCATAGTCCGGCTCGGTTAGCGCATTTTGAGGACTTCTTACAATCGGCGGGTAAGCGACTGCATATCGGCAGCCCGTAAATGCTCTGGCGACTTCAGCCATCTCGTCACAATGAACAGAATTGAGCTGCTCAACATCGTCCCAGTTGGTGACCTGGGACTGATGCGTTAGCAGGACAAATCCGCATTGGTCAAAGTCTAGTTCTTGCTGGCTGGCCCTGGCATCGTAAATAGTGGTTTCAATGGGCACGTAGTCATCGCCCCTGATGTAGTTGAGGTAGGTATTGCAGTAAGCAACTCTCATAGGCCCTCGCATGTTAATTTAGTTCACCTGCCCTTAAGATAACACTTTCCTTAACCCAAGGTCAGGGTGAGATTGTGGTGAGTTGCCTACCTGCTACCCCGGAGGGTTTATGACAGATTTAAGACACCTGGTCTGCCTGAGCTTTGACTTCGATGCAGTCTCATTCTGGATGGCCCAGGGTTTGACTAGTCCGACTGCTATATCGCGAGGAGAATTCGGCGTCATTGGGGTTCAGCGTATCCTTAAGGTTCTGGACCGGTATGGCATCAAAGCGAGTTTTTTTGTGCCAGGCGTCACCTTGAATACCTATCCGGATTGTTGTCGGGCGATTGTAGATGCTGGTCATGAAATGGGTCATCACGGCTTCACCCACGTGTCACCCGTAAAAATGAGCGCCGAAGAGGAGTTGAACGCATTGCGTAAGGGCAAAGCTGCGATGCAGGCAGTCACTGGGCAGGTACCGATTGGCTACCGCTCTCCGGCCTGGGATCTCAGCGAGAATAGTGTCGAACTGCTGTTGCAGGAAGGCTTTGTCTACGATAGTAGTATGATGGGTCACGATTATCTTCCCTATTTTGCCAGGGTATCAGACCAGATTCTCGAGGATAGAGTTGTTTTTGGTCCTGAAACGGAGTTGATCGAATTGCCAGTTAGTTGGAGTCTTGATGACTTCCCGCACTTTGAGTATTTCCGGGGTGGAGGTCTGCAAAACGCTGGTGGAGTATTGCAGAACTGGCTTGATGACTTTAGCTTCATGTGCTCTGAGGTCAATTGGGGGGTGCTCACTTATACCTTTCACCCGTTCGTTATTGGCAGGGGGCATCGGTTGGTTATGTTTGATGAGTTGATTCGTGGATTGTCTGAAATGGGCGCTGAATTTGTGACCGCCGAAAAAGCCGTAAGTGAATTTCAGCGTAGCTTATCCAACCCCGCTTAGAGCAGGGTGAATTGGATTGATATACCGTAAGGGCTGGAGAGAAGCGATGAAAAAATTGCGTATATCACGCCGTGATTTTATGAGCGGCCTTGCTCTGAGCCTGGCTGGCGGTACTACTTTGGCCCCTATAGAGCTCATGGCGAAGGGTCAGGGTGTTGGACCCTACCCGCCAGCGCTGACTGGGTTGCGTGGTAACCACGCGGGTTCATTTGAGGTTGCTCATGCACTTTCCTGGGCTGGTGCAAGCTGGCCTAGGCCATCCCAGCAGACGGATGATATTTATGACCTGGTCATTGTAGGTGGTGGCCTCTCCGGGCTTGCCGCGGCCTTTATGTACCAACAGCAGTTTGGTGGCGATGCCCGTATATTGATCTTGGATAATCATGATGATTTCGGTGGGCATGCCAAGCGCAACGAATTCACTGTCGATGGTAAATTGTTGATCGGCTATGGCGGTAGCCAATCCCTTGAAGCACCGGCTGATTATTCTGAGCCATCATCGCAGATGCTCAAAGCTGTGGGGGTGAATACCGAAGCTTTCTACGATTACTTTGATCGCAGTTACTTTCGTGACCGGAAACTGCGAAGGGGTATTTACTTCAATCAAGCGGTTTATGGTGCAGACAGCATCCATAAGAATATTCTCAGGGGGTCGGATGATGCTGACCTGGCAAAAACCATCCAACGGTACCCGATTTCCAAGGCAGCGAAGCGGAGCTTGTTGGATTTACTGACCAGTGAAACAGATTATCTGGCGGGTTCCTCTATTAAACAAAAGCGAACTCTCTTGAAGTCAGTCAGCTATTCAGATTTTCTTCGTCACCATGTGGGCGCGGATGAAGAAGTTGTTGTGCTGTTACGTGATGTCATAAAAGGTGACTGGGGGCTTGGTTTTGATGCTCTTTCTGCGATGGAAGGTTACCGGCTTGATATGCCCGGTACCTGGTATTTAGGTCTGGAAGGGAAATATGAGGCAACCGTTGAAAAAGAAGAGCCTTATATATTTCATTTCCCTGATGGTAACGCTGGGGTCGCTCGTTCGATTGTTCGCAAGCTTATTCCCCATGCTGTACCCGGTACTTCAATGGAAGACCAAGTACTGGCGCGAGTAAATTATGCGGCACTTGATCAGCCCGGTAATACCACGAGAATTCGCCTAAACAGTACTGCTGTGGATGTTCATCATGCTAAGGATGACCAGGCCGTTGAAGTCACTTATGTGAAAGCAGGTAGACCTTATCGTGTAAAAGCCAGGCATACGATTCTGGCTTGTTATAATAAAATGGTTCCAGAGATCTGCCCGGAAGTACCGCCCGCGCAAATCGAAGCTATCGACAAGGCTAGTAAAGTACCCATGGTTTATATCAGCATTGCGCTGCGAAACTGGAAAGCTTTTGAGCGACTGGGCTACCATCGTTTTTACGTCCCGCGGCCCAATCTGGTGCACTCATTTGGGATGGATTATCCGGTCAGTATGGGTGGCTATGACTATACTCAGGAGGCGAGTGAACCTACTATCATCCATGCTAATTATGTGCCGACTGTGCCTGATAAAGGGCTGTCTCAGCGCCAACAGAATGAGCAGGGCAGGCGCATCCTGTACGAGTTGAGCTTTGATCAGTTTGAACGTGATGTTGTTGCTGTAATGAGCGGCGCGCTGGCAGCTGGCGGTTTTGATCCGCAACGGGATATAGCGGGTATGACCATCAATCGTTGGCCGCATGGCTATGCCTACGAATATAACGAGTTGTATGACCCGCATCATTGGACTTCAGAAAATGGGCCACATCAGTTGGGTGCTGCTCGTATTGGCAGAATTTCTATCGCTAATTCAGACGCATCAGCCATGGCTTATGTAAATGGTGCTTTTGATGCCGCCTATCGGGCCGTAAATGAGCAATTGGGCTTGTCCTGAAGAATGTCGGCAAGCTGTGCTGAGGGCAGGCTATCCTGTGTGTCAGGCAAGTCAGGATTAGCTTCAGTTTAGCATATCCGATTGTGTTAAAAGTGCCTGGTCAGCAGCGTAGGAGATGAGTTTGTCGCCATTATCCTTAGTGTAGTAAGGGCGTTCTCCAGCGATGGTTACGCGGTCCATTTCCCGGCGTTCCGGCCAGTAGTCGCTGGAAGCATAGTGCTGTGCGGCCCTGTTATCCCAGAATGCGACAGAGCCAGGTGCCCATTTAAATCTGCATTGGTATTCGGGTACGGCGGCCTGAGCCCACAAAAGTGCCAGTAATTTATCGGATTCCTCTTTCTTCATATCTGTTATCTGGCGAGTAAATGCGCGATTGACATAAATGGCAGGCTCTCCTGTTTCCGGGTGGGTCCGCACAACAGGATGAACCGGTATGGGAATATGAGCATACTTTTGATCGAATGTGTCCAACTCTTCCGGACTGGCACCTTCTTGCTCCAGTCGCTGCCGAGCCTTTTCTTTTGAACCGTTAGCAGAACCTGAATTGATTGCCATCAGACCATTAATCTTTGTTTGCAGCTCTACGGACAGGCCTTGATAGGCAGCTACCATATCTGAGAAAAGGGTATCGCCACCCAATGCAGGAACTGTTTTAGCCAGAAGAATACTACCCAGGCTTGGGTCCATGCGCCACATGACATCGCTGTGCCACATATTTGCGCCGCCGACGTATCGTTCGTTGGAATAGATGGGGATGATTTCATCGTAGTCGGGGTGCTGAGGGTTAAAGGGATGTATTTCCAGCTCGCCGAAGCGCCTACCGAAAGCGATATGTTCGGTTTCCGAGCAATGCTGGTCTCTGAAAAAAATGACTTTACGTTCCAGCAGGAGGCTATAAACGTAGCGAATTTCCTGGTCAGTCGCGTTGCTCATGTTAATGCCGTGAACAACGGTGCCAATGGTGGCACCGAGATGTTCCAGGGTCAGATGAGGAAGCTCCTTTACCGTTCTGACCTGCAGCGCTTGTTCGAGTAGTCGGGTTTCTGTGCTGGACAGAGAGCTTAAGGTCGATGCTGTCCTGCTGATGGCGGCAGCCTTGGGGTTTCGGTCTATCGGGCTACGGTGGACAATACCGCGGACACGTGATGTCTTATTCATTACCTCATCTCTTGTTCTAGGTAGACACAAGTGTAGTCAAGTGTATACACTTAATCAATGGAGGAAATGACAACAACGCAAGTTGGTCGGCCGGTGGGCAAAGCAGCGGTTATGCGTGCGCTGCAGACCGCAGCACTAGCACTGCTGGCTGAGCGGGGCATACAATTTTCTATCCGCCAAGTGGCAGAACTCGCTGGCGTGAATCATGGACTCGTACACCGTCATTTCGGTTCCAAGGAGGCATTGCTGACGGCGGCTATTGCTGACCGCAATAGAACCTTGCGGCAGCAGATCAAGGATAATTCATCAACGCTGGATCTGAGTGGCAAAGGTGGTCCTGTAACGGCAACGATCCTTGCCAGGCTGATATTGGATAATGCGACATCACTGATTGATGATCATACTGCCAGTGCGGCCATTGTCGAGCGTGCTGCGGTACAGGTTGCTGACAATGATCCGCTGACGCCTGAACATCGTGCTGCGCTTGCCAATGCCATTGTGCTGGGTTGGACGGTATTTGGTGATTACACCCTGCGAGCCGCTGGCGCCTCAACCGGAAAAGAAGTGGAAGCTGCGCTTCGTACTATTGTGGATAGTCTTCTTGAGGGTGAGCTTATCAGTGGCTCCGGTGAACGCTTCGGTATTCTGGAAGGCTAGCTGCTCCACTGTCACCAGCTGGTATTTCAGGCCCAGTCCATCTACTGACCGAAATGTGTTTTAATCTTGTGTACCTGATGCAGAGAAAATCAAATGAAACCGATTAATTATGTTGAAGAACTGAACAGGCATTACGGCTCCATGGGGTTCCCGCCCTACCAATGGACCATCAATGACACTGCGCCATTGGTCAAGCCCCGTAAACCGGTATCAGACAGCCGAGTCACCATGTTGACTTCCGGGGGAATTTCTTTGTGTACTTTGCCTGGCTTTAATCCGGATGCAAGAAACGATCATCGTCTGGATGCCGTAGACCAGGAAGTTGATAGTCGTGACTTCCAGATTAATGACAGTTATTACAATCATGATGATGCTGACCAGGATCTCAATTGTGTGTTTCCCATCGATCGGCTAAGAGAATTGGCTGAAGCCGGTATTGTAGGAGCCTTGGCGCCAAGGTTCTGGAGTGGTTTTATGGGCCGTATTTATAACCGCACCAAATTGATAGAGGAATCGATACCGGCTTTCATCAAAAGTTTGCGTGAAGATGAAGTTGATCTGCTGGTTGCGGCACCGGCCTGACCTTTAGATCACCAGACCGTGGGTCTGGTTTGTCGAGTGGTTGAACAGGCAGGTATTCCAACTGTTTGTGTCTCCACTGGTAGGGACCTGACGGCCCAAGTGATGCCTCCCAGGAGCCTGTTCGTTAATTTTCCTATGGGGAATAATTTTGGTGGACCTTTTAATGCTGACCAGCAAACAGCGATACTGAGGCGTGCATTCTGCCTTTTTGAAGAGGTTGATGAAGGTGGTTTTCTGGAGGACTGGTCAGATGCCTGGCCGACTCAAGTTGAGTACTTCAGGGGCAGGACAGGCGCTTCTGGATGAAAACTTCGGGCACCTCAAAGCTGGATACGGTTCGCCTGCAGAATATGAGTCGAGCCTTTATCGGTTCTGCCAGTTTATTTTCTGCCATGGACCTTGAATTGTTTACTTGTATTTCCGAGGGTGACAATACCGCTGGGAAATTCGCTGATCGTGCCGGTATCAGTGAGGTCAATGCCGACCGGCTGATGACCATGTGCGCGGCATCGGGTTTAATTCGCTGGAATACGGACCACTTTGATAACGAAGAAGACGTTCAGCGGTTTCTGGTTAAGGGTGAGAAAAGTTATGCGGGCGCCTGGTTATCCTTTACCCGGCCTGCTTGGGGAAGTTGGGGTAAACTCACTGAAAAGCTATCTAATACTGAACCAGCAACGGTTATGGGCGATTATAAAACCATGACCGTTGAGGCTGCCCGTAGATATCATGAAGCCACTGCCAGCGTGGGTTTTGGCTCTGGACGTCGTTTTGCAAAGCAGGTTGATCTGTCATCCTTCACCAAGATCATGGATCTAGGCGGTGGTTCAGGCGCTTATTCCATTGTCGCGGCCGAACTCCATCCTGGTCTTAAAGCCGTTGTGTTCGACCTGCCTCCGGTTGTCGAAATCACCAGGGAATTCATCGCTAATCATCAGTTGGAAGATCAGGTTAGTACTCAGGGAGGAGATTTTACCCGGGATGAGTTTCCTGCCGATTGTGATCTGGCCATCATGGCCAGCAATCTGCCTCAGTACAATTCGAAGATTATCAGTCAGGTTATTGGCAAGGCTTTTAATGCATTGCTGTCTGGCGGGGAGATGCATCTTATTGGCGAGATGCTTGATGATGACCGTACTGGCCCGCTTGATGCGGCCATCTGGGGACTCTACGAGACGATGTCTAATAGTACTGGCATGACTCATACACGGTCCGACTGTGTTAGATATTTTCAGGAAGCGGGTTTTACTGGTATCGAGGTGCATGAGTTTGTACCGGGCATACTTGTGCGGGTATGCGGTAAAAAACAATAGGAAATTAAAATGCCCTACCAGTCTGGATTTCGCCCCGGTTTGTTTGACCAGCAAACTATATTCATTCCTGGCGGCGGAGGAGGTTTGGGGCGATGCATTGCGCATGAGCTATCAGCCCTCGGTGCTACTGTGATCATTGCTGGTCGTTCCATTGAAAAACTGGAAAAAGTACGCGAGGAAATCACAGAAGACGGGGGCCGGGTCGCCGGGGTCTATACGGGCGAGCTTCGAGATGAGGAAACCGTGGTTAATCTGGTAACGCAGATTCTCGACAACCATGGTCAGATTCATGGGCTGGTTAATGCCGCCGGAGGTCAGTTTCCTGCCAAGTTACGAGACCTGAGTCTGAATGGCTGGAATGCAGTGTTAGAAAATAATCTCACCAGTTACTTTCTATTGTCCCGAGAAATGTATCGGCAGTGCTTTGAGCTTCATGGTGGCAGCATTGTGCACCTAGGAGCTGACTATGAAAATGGCATGCCAGGTATGGGCCACAATGGCGCGGCCCGAGCCGGTTTATCCAATCTTACTTTTACTTCTTCTGTAGAATGGGCCAGGGCCGGTGTCCGAGTGAACTGTGTGATACCAGGATTCATAGGGACGACCGGACTGGACCGTTATCCTGAATCAGCCTGGCCCGGCTTAAGAAGCGTGGTGAATAAGGCACCTATCAACCGGCATGGTACTGCAGCAGAAGTCTCTGCGGCTGTTGTTTTTTTGATGTCGGAAATGGCCGCATTCATTACGGGCATTGATTTTCGAGTCGATGGTGGTATTCATCATGGCAGTGGTGGATTTTTGTTTAATGCAGCAGATGGCCCCCAGTCGCCGGTTTTTAACGGCTTTCACCGAGACGAAACGGCGCATTTACTTAAAGAATAATGTCGTTTTTCTGCTAACGAAGCTGAAGCAGGCCTAATGGCATCGGCTTAACAGTCAGCCTCTGTCTGCAGCCCCTTGCCTTGTATGTAAAGTCTACCCTGGCGGCTAGTGTTGATGGTGACTCTGCCAAAGGGACCCAGGCGCGGAAGGTAGTCATGCCGTGCTTGGTTGGCGATTAAATCATGACCTCCAAAGCCTCAATCGACATCCGATATAATCCCTGCGCTGGAAAACCGTCGGTTTTAATCACGTCACGACTAGCTGGTTATAACGCAAACCGACTTATCCCGTCACTTGTCATACAAACTGTTTGTTATCTGAAATTGTGATACCAGCGATCATTATCTATCGCTTGTTCTTGATTTTTTGCGTTCCTAGAATCCGGCATCAGACATTTAATGCAAATTAATCCAAGTCCAGAATTGGGTCGCCGCTGTTTGTTTTGGGGCTGCTTTTTGGGGGTGCAGTCCGTGATGGCAATATAAGAGGGATATGCTAGGGTTGGCTAGTACATCAAAATATCACCATGCGAGGTACCCGCATTGTTTCTACAAACCAAGGCAAAGTCGCGACCCTATCAACTGGGAACTTACCCTTTGGAGCGCCTGGCGCGGGATGATGCCATTGTTGGGACTGAAAGCCAGCGACCGAGAGTACCGGCGCCGGCTTACAAGACGGCTCCTGATGGGGTCTTGGCTGGTATATTACGAGACTACCTGAATATATTTGTCGATAATTCAGGCGCTGAACCAGCCGAATTTAAGGCTCCGGTGCCTGACGATCCCCATCGTCGCATGATTGATATCAAAGGTTATTGTAATTTCATGAATGCGTCACAGGTGGGTATCTGCCGTATGCCTGATAATGCCTGGGCTGAGGGAGAGACAGCATTAAACCACTCATTCGCAGTTGTTCTGGTTCTGGAACAGGGTCGCTTACCAGAAGCAGATAATCCTGCTCGCGGTTGGATAGGGCCGGCACTGCAGGAGGCAGCAGACAGTCGAATTGGAGGTATTGCAGTCTGTCTGGCCGGTCATATTAAGCAACTGGGTTTTATGGCATCCGCTCACGTCATGGGTGCAGGCTGCGTCGATATGGAGCGCTTGGCAGTATTAGCGGGCCTGGCTATTCGTTTTGATGGGAGTTTAATAAACCCCTACTTCGATCGAGATTTTTCAATTGCTGTAGTCACGACCAGCTATGAACTTGAAACGGATCGGCCCTTGGCGTCAAAGGCCCGCAACGCCAGAGGGCTGACCTATTGGCTTGGTCAGGGTGGCGCCACTTCGGGACGAGAACGCAATCGTCGCAATAGCCGAGCAACTCATCTTGGCGATTACCCTATGGAGACAGTTAAGCGAGTCGAAAAGCCAACTACCCTGATCTTTGAAGATGAAGTGCCTCAGGTGTCAAAAAGGGCAACCTTCTTTGATCGGGCTCTACGTGGTGATCTAGGCGATAAGAGCCAGAGAGAACGCCATCGTTTTTCCTTCAAGCAACCTCACACAGCCGGGATGATGCCATCGATGCGATCCATGGTCGGTCGGCAGTCTGGTGCGGAGAACAAACAGGCTGATACTTCAATTTATAGTGACCCTGAAGCCAATTCACGGGCTTTGAAATCGCTCTCCCATTTGCTCGGTGCAAATATGACCGGTATCTGTGAAATACCTAGATATGCCTGGTACTCGCATGGTGCTGATGGTTCGCCGATCACCACTAATCATAAGTTTGCCGTGGTGATGCTGATAGATCAGGAATTTGACACCATGGAAGGCGCCTCTGGGGACGACTGGATTTCTGGTTCACAGTCGATGCGGGCTTACCTGCGTGGTGCTGAGATTGCCGGAGTCATGGCAGAGTTTCTGCGTCAACTGGGATTTGCTTCGCGATCCCAGACAAATGTTGACAGTGAGGTTCTGCAATTGCCGCTCATGCTGTTAGCCGGGTTGGGAGAATTATCCCGAATTGGTGAATTAGCGCTTAACCCCTTTGTTGGGCCTCGCCTGAAAACGGTGGTGGTCACCACGGATATACCCTTGAAGGTGGATAAACCGATCGATTTTGGTCTTCAGACGTTTTGCGGCAGCTGCTGGAAATGTGCTCGTGAGTGCCCATGCGATGCGATCTCCTGGGGCGATAAGGTTATGTTTAATGGCTATGAAATATGGAAGCCGGATGTCGAGCGCTGTGCGCGTTATCGGTTGACCAATGCCAGGGGTTCAGCCTGTGGTCGATGCATGAAAACCTGTCCTTTAAATAAGGTGGTGACTTCTGACGGACCGATTGTCCAACGTCTTGCCAGTTGGTGTGGCATTCATGTGCCCGCGCTCAAGCCTCTGCTTGTACCTGTCGCTGTCTGGTTAGATGACTTTATGGGTAACGGACGCCGCAACCCAGTCAAGAAGTGGTGGTTTGACCTGGAGGTCATAGATGGAAACTGCGTGATACCGGTCAAAGGTATCAACCAGCGAGAGCTTGATGTAGCGCGTAGCATAGATCCCAAAAAGCAGAAGATGGCTTATTATCCAGCCGATGTGATGCCCGTGCCGAACGACTTGCGACCGCAGCCAGTCAACCGTAAAGCTGCAGTAGCCAGTGCACTGGATCTGGAGACACCGGCGGCAGCCCGGCAACGTCGAGCCAGTGATATGGGCACGCCGGCGCAGTATATCGCTACAGCAGAAAACCCCGAGGGCCCGTTGGGTAGCGATTTTAAACCGAGTGTCTATGCGGTTGAAAATGATAAAAAATAACGCAGTATTGCTTTAGACTGGCTTGATCCTGTCCTACTCAGATGCTGATGCCTGTGCTGGTTTTAAGGGTTGGGTTAATTGGCTGCAGGGGTGATTTACTGAAAAGATTTGAGTTGCAGAAAGTCTCAGAACAAAAGCGAACCAGCGGCTGAGCCAGGCTCGATAGAGCGTCAGCCGAGGTGGTTTTCTGATTTACAAAGCAACGCCTTTCAAGCCTGCGACGCTCAGGTTAAATCGCAGTTTGAAACAGGTTGCCAGGGCGTCATGTGATATTGTTAACTTAACGACTTCAGTTGCTGCTTCGTGCGAATCATGGTGCAGTAATTGGCGCTAGAAGTAATAGGGGAAACAACGATGACTACAACCATTGAGAAAACTTTCTGTCGATATTGTCATGCTTATTGTCCGATGCTGGCATCGGTTAGCGACGGTAAGGTCACATCTGTTAAGCCTGATACGGATAACGCCATGTACGGTGGCTACACCTGCATCAAAGGTCGACAGTTGGTTGAACAGATGTATCAGGAGCAGCGTCTGACGCGTTGTCAGGTCAGTACCGGTAATGGCACGTTTACCGATATCAGTAGCGAAAAGGCTATCGATGAAATTGCCGAGCGAGTAAAAAAATTAGTCGAGCAATATGGTCCCCGCAGTATTGCTACTTACAATGGCACGGTGGCTTTCCAGAATTCTGGACAATTGGCCTATAGTCGAGCCTGGCATAGCGCACTGAAGTCGCCATCTTATTACACCAGCGTGACGATAGATCAACCCGCAAAGGTATTCGTTGGCTCACGGATAGGTTATTGGGCGGCCGGTGGGCACTTCTTTCATGACTCTGATGTAGCCATGGTGATTGGTAATAATCCGTTGGTTTCTCATTATGCCCCACCTGGCGGTGTCCCCTCGGTCAGCCCTGCTGACCAGTTGCGTCGGGCTCGGAAGCGAGGCTTGAAGTTGATAGTGATTGATCCTCGGGAAACAGAATTAGCCCGTCGGGCCGATCTGCACCTGCAAATCAAACCCGGAGAGGATGCCGCCCTGCTTGCGGGAATGATTCGCATCATCCTGGCCGAAAATCTCCACGATACTGAGTTCTGTGAACAGTTCACCAGTGGCCTGGGTCAGTTGCGGGAAGCCGTAGAGGATTTTGATCTCGGCACGGTCAGTCGTCGAACGGAAATACCTGGTCCATTGATACTCGAAGCCGCAAGAGTATTTGCTGCTGGCCCCCGGGGAGGCGCGATAACGGGAACCGGACCCGAAATGAGTTCCTCACCTAATCTGACCCAACATCTGGTTGCTTCGTTGAATACTATCTGCGGACGATTTTATCGTGCAGGCGATAAGATCCCCAATCCAGGCGTACTGTCACCGCCTTCGCCTCGATTTGCCCAGGTATTTGAAGCACCGGTGGCTTGGGGGCAAGGTACTCGCTGTCGGGTGAGGCCTGAATTCGGAGAGTTGATGTCACCGAGTAAGTCCGGTCCAGTGGGTGAAATGCCTACTTCCCAGCTACCGGATGAAATATTGATGCCTGGGGATGGACAGGTGAAAGCATTGTTTGTGATTGCTGGTAATCCACTCATGGCCTGGCCCAACCAGCAGAAGACCCTTGAGGCCCTGCAGGCGCTTGACCTGCTGGTGTGTATTGATCCTTATATGTCTGCGACAGCGGAAATTGCTGATTATGTATTAGCGCCCAAACTGACCTTGGAGCGTGAAGATGTCACCCTGTTGTCGGACCCCTGGTATGAAAAACCCTATAGCCAGTACAGCAAAGCAGTAGTTGAAACCGATCATGATGTCATCGAAGAATGGGAATTATACTGGGGTCTGGCCCAGAGACTTGATCTTGAAGTTAAGATTGGCCAGGAGGTCATCCCTAATTTCCCGAAACCCAGTAAGTTCGAATTACTTCAGGCAATCACCGCTAGATCCAGGGTTGATATTCAGTTCCTGCGGGATAATCCTGGCGGACATATATTTGAAGAAATTGACCTGGAGGTGTCGCCCGCACCGGAATCTGCTACCGGTCGTCTTAAGCTTTTTCCAGAGGGTGTAGCAGAAGAATTCCAGGAAATAACGGGAGCAGTAGACACTGGGGAATATAGCCATCTTTTGATTGGTTTTCGTAGTAAGTATGTGCTCAACTCTTTTGGTTTGAATCTACCCGCATTGCGCAAGAAAATGGGGTCCACCAATCCGGCACTCATCCATCCTGATGACCTGACTGATCTGAATATAAGGGACGATAGTGAAATCATAATTCATTCTCGATTTGGTTCCATTCCAGCGATAGTCAAGGCGACAGACAGGATAAAGCGGGGTGTCGTGGCCATGCATCACAACTGGGGAACGGCTCCAGACAAGCAGGCACCGGTTCGAGAGGTAGGTGCTAACACTAATGTACTGGTGAGTAGCGATGATCTTTTGCAGCCCTATACCGGCATGCCTAGATCCAGCACGATACCCATTAATATTAGTGAGCAAAAGGAAGTCGTTGCTTAGCTTCAGGCAGATTTGCTTGCTGGTATAACGCCTATTCAGGCATGGGTTGGATGCCGAGCTGCCAAACCCGGATCAGATTGGCTTATCAACGAAGGTAAATGCCGGCAGAATACTGGATGAGCCCGTGGTAGTAGCAGTGGCAATATGGCAAGGCCTGGAGTCAGGTGCCCAATTGCTTTGCTCGGGTACCCTTTTTGCAATAGTCAGGACTGATAAGCGCCATTTACAGCCGGCTCAGTTATTAACAACTGTTTTAAAGTTCATGAACAGGCAGTCACTTCTGCCCAGCAGGATAGATATGAAAGGCACTCACGAATATATAGATGATCCCCGTAACGAAACCATTCTGATCGATATAAATGGAGAGCACTTTCTTAGGCATGAAGCTAAAATTTCCGTGTTTGACAGCGGGTTTGTCCTGGGAGATGGAGTCTGGGAGGGCCTGCGCCTTCACCTCGGCGAAATTGCATTTTTGCAGCAACATCTAGATCGATTGTACGAAGGGGCGATGGCCTTGGACCTGGATATCGGCTTGACGCGAGACGCATTGACTGCGCGACTATATGCTCTGATCTCTGCTAATGGCATGTCCGATGGAGTGCATATCAGGCTGATGGTCACGCGAGGTATCAAAGCAACCCCCTACCAGGACCCACGCATGACTATCTCTGCCGCGACCATTGTTATCATTCCCGAATATAAGCAGGCCCTGCCACAAACCGCTGAGAAGGGTATGCGGCTGTTCACAGTACATGTGCGCCGTGGATATCCCGATGTGCAGGACCCCAAGCTTAACAGTCACTCCAAACTAAACTGTATTATGGCTTGTATACAGGCGACCAAGGCAGGGGCAGATGAGGCCCTGATGTTGGACCCGCATGGCTTTGTTGCTACCTGTAATTCGACCCATTTCTTTATCGTGCGCAAGGGTGAGGTATGGACATCTACAGGAGACTATTGTCTGGGAGGGATTACCCGGGGCAACATTATCAAACTGTGTCAGCGTAATCATATTCCGGTGCATGAGAAAAACTTCAGCCTGATGGAGGTCTATAGTGCAGATGAGGCATTCGTGACTGGCACATTTGCCGGTTTGTGTCCTGTGCAAGAAGTTGATGGGAGATTGATCGGTCGCTCCGGTAAAGGCCCCATGGTAAACCGACTACAGACTCTCTACCGTGAAATGGTGGAATCCCCGAGCGCAGAATGACAACGCGTATTGCTATGTGGTCAGGCCCTCGCAATATATCCACAGCGATGATGCGCGCCTGGGAAAATCGGAGTGACTGTGCTGTCCTGGATGAGCCATTCTATGGGTTTTATCTGCAGCGTACCGGGTTAGATCATCCGGGTGCAGCAGAAGTTATTGCCTCTCAGGAAAGTCACTGGCAGTCAGTCGTAGAAAAGTGTTTGGGAGCGCCAGCCGGGGGCAAACGTGTTTTTTATCAGAAGCATATGACTTTGCACCTGCTCGAGGAGATAAATAGAGCATGGCTGCCAGAACTGAACAATTGTTTTTTGATTCGAGAGCCCGAGGCTGTTATCAGTTCCTATTCGGCTGTCAGGGCCAATGTCAGCGTGGCTGATATTGGTTTTCTGCAACAGGTCGAGTTGTATGATGCTGTAACGGATATGACTGGAGAAGCACCTCTGGTCATTGATAGTAAAGAATTCCTAAAGCGCCCTGAGGCGCACTTGCGGGCCTGGTGCAGCAGGCTGGGGATTCCGTTTCAGGCTGCCATGCTGTCGTGGCCGGGCGGCCCTCGAGATACTGATGGCGTTTGGGCTCGGCACTGGTATAGCGCCGTAAACCAGTCCACAGGGTTTTCTCCACCGACCGCTACAGATTATGACCTGGATGCCCAAGGACGGGCATTAGTCGATAGGGTCCAACCGTATTACGACTATTTGTTCGAGCGCCGGTTAGTACCCTAGCTGTTGAGTTAATGACCAGCCTGTTTTTACTTGATACAGCTCATACTTCTTGCCAGGGTATCCAGTCCAAAATGACGCCAGAGAGACCTGTCTGTTTGAACCGATTTGCTGCACTGCCTGAGTTCGAGGCGAAACGGCGATGGCTGAATACTTGGGACAACAAAAAAAATCCTTTATATTGATGACTGATGCATGCTAATTAAATTTTTATTGAATTCAGGAGATCCAGTATGAATAGGGAAGCGGTTTTCAGTGGTGTGATAGGTGGAGTATGCGGGCTTATAGTTACCGGCGCTTTATTTGGTTGGATGGGCTTAGAGCCGCACTTGATTAATTTGTATATTGTTATGGGCCTGAGCGGATTCTTTGGTTCTTTTTTTGCAAGGTTTTTTGCTTCCAAATAGAGCTGAGATTAACTTAGTAACGCCTGTTAGTGGTTTGTAAATCGGCGTTTGAGTCATATTCAGTGGTTGGTATCGGCCGTTTTCATTGAGTCGATCCGCACTGTAGATCATTGACGCAGGCGGTTGTGCCGGAGTTCATCTGGCCGGTCTATTTAGGCGCCGTTAAAGTTTCCAGTCGCGGTGGCCAGTTTTTTTGTCCTGTCCGCTTAATCATCACTTAGGCTTTCGCAGTTAGATCGGGTCGCTTAATTCAGACTTTTTTGATATTACTGAGAGCAAACGTTAGGGCGGCTGAAGATAATATCAGCTTGAGCCCGTTTTTGGGTTTGGAGTCACTTGGTCGGATGGCGAAGTAATGATTGACCTTCGCACGGGTCCCGCTTTACAGTCTGGTCGAAACTCTTACGTGGGATTCCTAGATTGCTGCTGGCTACTGACCCACAGAGAGCCTGACAAAGGTTGTTGTATTAGCGTGATTATTGCTCCACGCCCGGTTAGGAAAATGGCGTGCCGGATCAGGCTCCTTTGCCCTAGTCCAGGCATGAATCACTCATGGAATATGAGGAAAATTGTAATGAAACTGAGTTGGTCCCACGCGGTGATGTACGTTCGTGATTACGAAAAGATGATCGATTTTTATAGCCAGGTGCTGGGGTTTGCAGTGACAGATCAAGGGCCTCTTAACCCATCACCGGGTGCGCCGCAGATCGTGTTTCTCAGTCAGGAGCCAGAGGAACATCACCAGTTGGCTATGATCGCGAATCGTCAGGATGGCTCTGCCTCTAATTCGATAAACCACTTTGCTTTTCGCGTTGCAGAGTATGAAAGTGTCACTCGCCTCGCTGCAGACCTCAGAGGCATTGAAGGGATCAAGGTTGCCCCCCTCAGCCATGGCAACACCCTGTCGATATATTTTAATGATCCAGAGGGTAATGGTATTGAAGTCTTCTGGGATACGCCCTGGCACGTGCCGCAACCCCAGGGTAAACGCTGGGACCTGTCGTTAACAAAACGAGAAGCTCTGGATTGGGTTGAATCTGCCTATGCTGATGAAAAAGGCTTTGTTCCCCGTGAAGATTATTATGCGCCTCGCCGGCAGGAGGCCAGGAAATGACAGATAGTCCTCCTGACTGCGAAACAATACTGGATCGAGTTGAAGAAATTTATCCGCTGCTTGACGAAACAGCGGCCGAATCGGAACAGGCCCGTGCACTTTGTCCTCAGGCAGTTGAAGCGCTGCATCAAAAGGGGTTGTTTCGACTCTGGGTACCAACAGAATGTGGTGGCTACAACCTGGATCTGGTTTCCCAGATCCGGGTTATGGTTGCGGTGGCTAGAGCTGATATGTCAGCCTGCTGGACCATCATGATCGGTAATTCAACGATTGCAATGATGGCTTCAGGGTTGTCCGATGAGGGCCTCGCGGAAGTATTCTCAGGGAAACAGTTACCGGTGGCCGCTGCATCTTTAAAAGCCTCAGGGGAAGCTCGAAGCGTAGAAGATGGCTATGTCGTAAACGGTCATTGGCGATTCGGTAGTGGCATCTGTCATGCTGATTTTATCGTTGCTAATTGTCGAGTGATTGGTTCTGAGGCGAGTATTGGTCTTGCTATACCTATTGCAGAAGTAGAGGTGCATGATGACTGGAATGTCGCTGGACTATCTGGATCGGGCAGTAACAGTTATTCAGTATCGGATGTTTTTGTGCCACAGCACCGGGTGTTGTCTGACAAGCCGCTTCGAGGTGACAGGGTCGATGCTGTGTCCAGGCTACCCATAGAGCATGCATCGGTGTCGCTTGGCGGAGCCCTGCGAGCACTGGATGAGGTGAGTTTGCAGGCAGTGTCCAAATACCGGTTGTGGGATTCATTCTCAGTCGCCAGTAAACAAAGCTTTCAGATTGAGCTGGGTAGGCTGCAGGCTGAATGGGAAAGTCTTTACGCAGGTGTGCAGTACAGTGCTAAGGAAATGATGAATAGCGAACCCAGTGAGTACAGGAACGCCGCGAAAAAGCTTCGCGCGGTCTGCGCTCATGTAGTCGAAAGATCACTCGATATTGGAGGTCAGGCGCTTCGTCACGCGGGTGCGGCTGCGGTAGCAAATGATAACGCGCTACAGCGTATTTTCCGTGATTTGACCGTCTCGGCGCAGCACGCCATGGTGGCGGATCAAGCTTATGAAGATTGGGGCAAAGCACAACTGCAAATTAACCACCAGAAACTACACCCGGAGGAACTAGTCCAAGGGAGCGCATCGTGAAAATTGCTTATGTAGATGATTACAGGCTCTCTGCAGTAACTGAGCATGGCGTAGTAGACCTTTCGGCAGTTGTTGGGGATCTAGATATGATGCCAGCTCAGCAGAAAATAAATTGGGTGATTGAGCGGTGGAGTGATTACCAGCCTAAGTTTGAAGAATTGCTGGCCACTGCAAAACCGCGCCCACTGGCAGAAGTCCAATTACAGGCACCTCTGCCGAAACCACTAGCGATAGTTTGTATGGCGGTTAACTATATGGAAAATGGTTTGCTGAAGGAGAAACCGCTTGCCCAGGCATTCTTCAAGAATTCCCACAGTGTTATAGGCCCTGGTGCGACCATGCACTTGCCCGACGTACCCGCTACCGTCTTCGAGGGCGAGGCTGAAATAGCCCTGGTGATTGGAAAAACAGCCACCAAGGTATCGGTAGAAGCGGCAAGTGAGTATATTTTTGGTTACGTTAATTTTGTTGATGGTTCGGCGCGAGGTTTGGCGACCGGTATGGGGTTGTCCTATTTTATGAAGGGGCAGGATGATTTTGCCCCGGTTGGCCCTTGGATTACGACCGCCGATGAGATAGCTGAGCCGATGCAACTGCAGGTGCAGCAGTGGAATAATGGTAAGCTGACGCAAGATTATAATACCAGTGACATGGCCCATAATATTGCTGAGTCGCTTGCTTTTGTCAGCAGCAATACCACCCTTGAAGCGGGTGACCTCATTGCCCTGGGGACCAATCATCAGGGTTTGCATCCTATCCAAGACGGTGACCTGGTCGAGCAGGAGACCCAGGGTCTTGGCCGACTGGCATTTCAGGTCAGTGATATGTGCGGGCGTACCTGGACCAGGCAGACGCGTGCAGAATGGCAGAAATCGGGGCAGAAAGGCGGCCATGCCGCGCAACTCTCTGGAAAACATCTTGGTTAGTAAAGTGTATAACCCGGTTTGTTTTTATGCCGATTGGCTGGGTTGACGATACACCTTGTCCAGGGATTTTGGCCCAGGCAGAATCTCCGGCCAGTGACTGAGCTTTTCTCTTCGCAGTAAATTAAGACTTCCTATGGATTTTTGGCGGCTGAACTCCTTAGGGTATTAGCGGTTCGGTGGATAGGTCATATCGAAAGTTTAGTGCCAAGGTTTTGGTTCACTTAACGTTCCAGCGAACCAGCTTGCCTGTTTACGATTGCTGCTAAAGAATCAGAACGGCTAACAGTCCAGTGTCCCACAAACAACTCCATTAGCGATGGCGGCTTGACCGGCATCATTGAGAACTCTGAAAAATACCTGCTTTTCATTTTTGACCAGCTGAATCGCCATGCACTCGACTGAAATGGTTGAGTCCATAAACACCATACCTCTTAGCTGACCGCACAGCCTGCGAACTCTGCTGGCATCACCGCCAAAGCAATGATTGATCACCTGGGTCAAGGCATGTGCTTTAGTCGCGCTGCCGTGAAGAATAACGCCCGGAAGCCCGGCTCGTTTAGCCACGCTGGGTTCAGTATGGATAGGGTTAAAAATATCTGCGCATTCCGTATACTGTTGACCCGCGTGCACACCGATGTAAATGTCTTTCGACCAGACAGGTTGGTTCGGTAAACGTTCACATACGGGTCTTTCGATATCAGGTTCAAGCTCGATATCATCACCATCGAGTTCACCGCCACGAATTATGCCGTTGTAGTCGAGTTCTGCCAACAACCGTCCCTCGTCATTGGTCAACCGATAACGATCAACGCTGTAGACACCGGGTCCAATCTGTTTGCGAGCGACAAGACGGCCCTGGGTCGTGATGGCTTCATTGAGTTTGAATGGTTGGTATATCCTAAGATCTGTCTCCGCGTGAACACCGAAGGGAGCCGCCTGAAGATTGATTGCTTGATCAATCAGGAAGCGCGCATTCCACTGCAGGGAGAAACTGATTGCCGGGTGAATCCGCAGTCCGCCTTGGCGAAGATCATCAAAGTAGGCCTCATTGGTGTCGTTAATGGAGGCAGCGTAGGCCATCACTTTGCGGGTGGTGAGTTGCGTGGTTTTGGCCACAGTATAACTTCCTACCTCAGTTACGCTGATTTTACCGGGCCCCTCTGCTGGCATCATTAAACTCCTTGGGTAGGTGACCATCAACCATAGAATCTAGACAGGTGAAATACAACCCTGGCCGGGTTGTGCTGGTGATGAAGGTCGGCTCAAGCAGTCCCATTTTCAGATTGTCAGCGAGGAAATGCGACCGACCAGGCTGGGACAGGACGCTGGGCACACCAGCCAGATTAAAATAGGGGCATTATTGTGTGTGGCCTTAGCACCGGGCTTGTTTAGAACCGGTCAGTTGCCTGGCCGGTTCTGGGATGCCTTTGTAAACATTGATTAGCCTGATTTCTGTAATCGATGCTAGGTTGCGACACGAATCATTCTTTTGCCGCGATTATCGCCCGCTAATAGACCGATCAATCCTCTGGGCGCATTTTCCAAGCCATCGATAATATCTTCGACGACTTGTAGTTGCCCTTGTTTGGACCAGATTGAGAGGTCATGGCGGGCATCCCGGTCAAGATGACTGTAGTCTGAGACCAGAAACCCCTGCATATGCAATCGCTTCGTTACCAGTAATCCGGGGATACCAAAAGGTCCCGGCCGTGGTTTGCCATCATACATGGATACTGCTCCGCAACAGGAAATACGGCCTTTCAAATTCATGGCGAACAGTGCCGTTTGCAGGATATCACCGCCGGTATTATCGAAGTAGACATCGATGCCATCAGTCGCTTGCTGCGCCAGTAAATCTCTCAACGGAGCCGCGGTGTCTTTGTAATCTATGCAGGCATCAAAACCTAACTGCTCAACCACCCAATCACATTTGGCGGCACCACCGGCGATACCAATCACTTTTGCTCCCTTAATCTTGCCTATCTGGCCTACCAGTGAGCCAACAGACCCGCCCGCGGCGGAAACCAGCAGGGTTTCACCCGCGTGGATAGCGGGAACGTTGATTAGGCCGTGGTAGGCGGTTAAACCGGCAACACCGAGTAGAGAAATTCCATGACTCAGCGGGCCATCATGGTGATGAGCCGCTGAGATCTGCGAGCCCGGCAGTGTTGCATATTCCTGCCAGCACAGGTCCCCCCCTACCAGGTCCCCCGGAGCATATCGGACATCGTTGGACTCCAGGACTTCACCTATGCCATAACTAGACATTACCTGACCGGTACTCAGGGCACTGCGATAAGTCGCTCCCTGCATCCAGGCTCGGTTAGCAGCATCCTGTGACAGAATCAGCGTGCGTATCAACACCTCCCCTGGGCCAGGTTTTTCGATAGGGACCTGATCCCGGGAAAAATGTTCTTCGGATAATTTTCCCTTAGGAATTTCACTGAGTAGAATTCTAGTATTATCGGTCATTGTTAAACCCTCACCCAGCCAGATGGTCACCGATCACTTTGTCGAACTTATCCTGTGCCGCTTCGATCAGTTTCGGCAGGTGATAGGTTGGGAAAAGGTCAGCGCAGCCATCATAATCTCTGAGTAAAAGTTTGGTCAGATTGCTTTTGTGGACTTCTGTAGTTCCATCCATGATGCCCATCTGGGGCGCTGACATCCACATCTCTCCGAGCGGTGTTTCATTGGACATGCCAAGCGCGCCATGAAGATGGATGGCACGATAGATGATGTCATGATTGACCTTGGCGGCGGTTATCTTGATGGAGGCGATTTCTTTACGAATCTCCCGAGTATAGGCCTTGGTTTTGTCAATCAGCCAGGCCGTGTAGAGCACATGCAGGCGAAATTGCTTGAGCTGAATATAAGAGTCGGCTATATCCTGTTGAACCATTTGGAGGTCTGACAACATGGTGCCTTTTGCTTTCCTGCTCAGGGCTCGCTCACACATCATGTCCAGGGCCTTGGTGCAAACGCCCACTGCCCTCATTGCGTGATGTACCCGACCGCCGCTTAATCTGGTTTGGGATCCAACGAATCCTGCGCCTTCCTTGCCGAGCAGGTTCTCTGCGGGAACTCGGGCGTTATTGTAGCGGATGTAAGCATGGCCCCCACCGCCGTCTACATTGTAATTTTCCTTGAGTGGTGTGCCGAAGGTATGAACATTACGAATAATTTCAACCCCCGGAGTGTCACGGTCAACTAAAAACATCGAGGCCCGCTCAAGAAGGTCTTTTTCTGGTGAGGTGATTGCCATGACGATCAGGAAATCAGCTGCAGCGCCATTTGAGGTAAACCATTTTTCACCGTTCAAAACCCATTCATCACCATCTCGTACTGCTGAACAGACAAATTCGCCAGGTTCACCCGCATGCGGCTCGGTCATGGAATAAGCTGAATGCTTTTCACCGGAAAGCAGGGGTTCCATGTATTTTTTCTTCTGCTCTTCGGTACCGTTGTGGGCAATGAGTTCCATGTTGCCCGTATCCGGGGCTTGACAACCAAAGATGGTTGGACCCATTCGTGTACGGCCGAGTTTTTCATTAAGTAAGCATAGTTTTACCTGCCCAAAGCCTGGACCACCTAATTCTGGGCCGAGGTGAAAACCCCATAGGCCCTGATCCTTGACCTGTTGTTTCAAGCTCTCGATATGGGCTCGAATGGCGTTCCAGCTGTCCTTATCAAGCGATTCGCCCTGCTTGGTTCGGGGTGCCCGCAGGAAATTATCCAAAGGTTCGATTTCTTCCTTGGTAAATTTTTCAACCCAGTCTATTTGCTCCTGGAACTCTGGTTCTACATCAAAGTCGATTGCCATAACCTGTCCTTTCTTTCAGTTAGTTCTTTCAGTTAGTTGGTTCTTTCAGTTAGTTGGTTCTTTCGTTTATTTGTTCAGTTGGTTCTTTCAGTTATTTGGATCTTTCAGTTAGTTAGTTCTTTCAGTTAGT
>Ga0206679_10000044_pt1 | contig 83266 bp, 69 predicted proteins | sample M110012015metaG_FD_155464 | JGI IMG/M metagenome (GOLD analysis project Ga0206679, IMG submission 155464) | Ammonia-oxidizing marine archaeal communities from Monterey Bay, California, United States - M1 100m 12015 | ecosystem: Environmental > Aquatic > Marine > Intertidal zone | place: USA...
CTTCGAGCATTTGCCGCATCCCCGAAGTACCGACGAGATAAGTTTCCGATATTCCGTTAACGCTTAGCCACGCGAGTAGGTCATGGGTCGAAAGCAAAATATCTTCTGAAGTGGCAGGTATTCTCATGCCCTGCAACTTCTCGACGTACTGAGTGACAGAACGACTCGAGTTGTTAGAGAGGAAGAACCTCTGAATACCCTTCTCTTCCAATCTCGAGAGGAAATTCAAGGCTCCTTCTATCACATTGTTGCCTAGATACAGTGTCCCATCGAGATCGAGGAACACCGCTTCGATTCCCTCCAAAGTGCGTGGAATTTCCCTCATCACCTCACCTCATGGCAGTATCAGTGTCTTGAACATGAACCAAGGGCTCCAAAGTGACTCTTGACTCTCCTTGCTAGCGATCATCTCTGACATCATATTTCCAATCTCCTTCTTCTTCGATGCCTTCTTGACAAACCAGTTGGTGAGACGCTTTCTCTTCATCAATCTCTGCAGTTTTGAGGAATTTGTCAGTTCCTTACCCAACTCTCCCCACAAATCCTCCATGTAGGCCACCGCTGCACTCTCGGGAAAACCATCTGCATGCCCCTCTTTGTCGAAATGCCTACTCGTCATCTTGGCAGACAGCAAAGCGTTACCGATACCTTCTCCACTGAATGGATCAACCAAACTGGCCGCATCCCCCACAGCCATAGCCCCGGCCATCGCCGCGCGTCTCGGTTGGAAGGAAGGTGCCTTCTTCCTCGGCGAGCCGAATGGGAGTTGCCACCCCTTCTGTGATTTAGGCACGAGAGTGGCGTTGGCAAATCGTTGTTTGAATCGAGGGTGTTCCTCAATGACCCACTTCTGTATCTTCTTGAGGGACTTTTTCTTTCCCTTTTGCTTCCTCTGTTCTGATATCAGCATGCCAATGCCGACATTTACCACTCCCTTCTGAACCGGGAACAGCCAGAAGTATCCGGGTAGAACCTCATCGATGAAGTGAATTTCAATTGGTCCTTCTGAATCCCCGAGGCCACCAACATTCTCCCAGTACTCACGGTAGCCCCCACAGAAGTGCTCATCATCTCGGAATGGTTCTTCGTAGACCTCAGTGATAGTGCGTGATACTGGGCAGTTGTAGCCACCCGCTCCAATCGTCAAGGGAGCACTGAAGGCAATATCAGGCTCCTCGGACCGAGCGCCTCCTATCTTCCCCTTTACTCCCAATATCTTCGCTCCTTCACCCACCCCATCAACAGGTACATCGTTGACAGAGAAGCCTTGGATTACCGCACCACCCGCTTCGATTACTATCTCGGTAGCGCGTTTGAACAGCATGTAGTCGAATTGAATTCTAGGCAGGGCATAGCCTGACATCAACCCCTTTGCCTCATAGGTTTCCTTGGGCAGCATCACCCTGACCTCTGAACCGTTGGTGCTGCCGAAGAGAATGGAATCGACAACGTAGTGAGGAGTGGCTTCGATCATAGGAAGCACACCAAGCTCCTCGACATGAGACAGTGATTTGCCCCCCACGGCATCTCCGCACGGCTTGTCACGAGGCCAGACCCCTTTCTCGAGCATTAACACCCGGCAGCCATTCATCGCATGGTAGGAGGCCGCGGCCGCGCCCCCAGGACCTCCTCCTACTACAATCACATCGAAGTGGGAACCGTCGCCCGGAGCTTCCCCGGTGTCAATAGGCTGTTCCCACTCCTCCACAGGCTCACCGTATCGAGGCTAAGAGACACCTTGCATTCAAACTATGCATCGGGTTGATTCGCAATCACCTCTTCGATGTGCTGTGAGCCTTATTGTGCAGGTACTGCATCCTGCCAAAGAGGTCCCTACTACTTGGTGGAGCGCGACCGACCCAATGACCACTAGGCCACCCGCTAGGACCTTGTTGATTCTGATAATCGGACTCTGGATATTCGGCACCGGCGACGCCATATTGATTGCAGCGGGAATCGGCAACACACCCTGGACTGTACTGGCTGAGGGAATAGCACTAAACATCAATTGGTCAGTAGGCCAAGCTACTTTCCTTGTCAGTATCCTCGTGCTTCTCCTTTGGATCCCCTTGAAGGAGAAGCCCGGTATTGGTACAATCCTCAATGCAATCTTCATCTCTCTTGCGATTGAGGTGATGGTGCCACTTTTACCAGCCCCTGATTCACAGGCATTGGCGGTGGTAGAGGTCCTAGTTGGAGTAGTCTTGATTGGAATCGGCAGCGGCATCTACCTCACAGCCAATCTGGGACCAGGTCCGCGGGACGGATGGATGACCGGGTTGCAGAAAACCTCCGGGATTCCTCTAGCAAGGGTCCGCGGTGGCATCGAAGTTTCTGTTCTAGTATTCGGGGTGTTGCTGGGAGGGACGTTTAGGGAGGGAACCATCCTTTTCGCTATATTGATAGGACCTGTTGTTGCTATTTGCCTCAACCTAGCAGGGCGCTTCGGTAGCACGGGTGAGGTTCATGGCTGAAACCCATCTGGTCTGACCATGACGGGCCACGGCGTGATTCGACGCTATCGCGAGTTCCTACCGGTGTCTGAGGAAACCCACACCGTCACGTTGAACGAAGGCGGTACCCCTCTCATCGAGGCCTCAGGCATCGTCAGCGATATCGGAGGAGACTTCCGTCTCTTTGTCAAGTATGAGGGACTCAACCCGACGGCTTCGTTCAAGGACAGGGGAATGACACTAGCCGTCACCAAGGCCGCTGAGCGCGGGGCCAGTATTGTGGTGTGTGCCAGCACTGGCAATACCAGTGCCTCCGCTGCGGCGTATGCTGCTGTTGCCGGAATGACTTGTTTAGTCCTGATACCAGAGGGCAAGATTGCCTATGGAAAGATGGCTCAGGCGCTAATCCATGGAGCCCGGACCCTTGAGGTCCGGGGAAACTTCGACGATGCCCTCGAAATTGTCAGGAGATTGGGTGAGAGGGATGAGATTGAAGTGGTGAATAGCATCAACCCATTCCGCATACAGGGCCAGAAGACAGCGGCGTTTGAGGTCTGTGACGCTCTTGGAGATGCCCCCGACATGCACTTTCTTCCAGTGGGCAATGCTGGCAACATCACCGCCCATTGGTTGGGCTACAAGGAGTACCGCGAAGCTGGGAGAAGCAAGGGACTGCCTCAGATGCTGGGGTGGCAGGCAGAGGGGGCCGCCCCGATTGTGCGCGGAGCCCCTGTAGAGGACCCCGAGACTATCGCTACCGCAATACGCATTGGCAACCCAGCAAGTTGGGAACACGCGATCAAAGCAGCCACCGAGTCATCAGGAGCAATCGATATGGTGAGTGACGATGAGATACTGGATGCTCAAAGGATACTGGCTCGCACTGCTGGAATATTTGTGGAGCCTGCCTCTGCTGCCGGCATCGCAGGTCTACTGAAGTGCCACGCTGCCGGTAATATTCCTAAGGGGAGCACAGTAGTTGTCACCGTGACCGGCCACGGTTTGAAAGACCCCGAGATAGCAGTCGAGAACTCTCTCGCCGAATCGACAGTAGTTGACGCCAATTTGAATTCAGTGTTGGCAGCTATCGGGCTGGATTAACTAAGGGCTTTCGCCTCACCATCAAAGTTGTAGAACGAGACCAGAGTTTGAGTGTGTCCAACTCCCTGTATTGCTGAGAGTCCATCGAGAATTGAATCACCGAGATCTTCCATGTTCTTCGCTAGAACTTCGATGATGAAGTCCCACTGGCCGGTGACTATGTGGCATCCGACTACGAATGGCATGCTACAGATTTCCTGAGCCACATCCCGCCTATCGGTCTCCCCTCTCTCTCCGGCCCAGTTGGCGAGGATGAAGGCGTGCAGACTCCATCCCAACTCCTCCTTTCCAAGTTCCACCGTGAAACGCCGCACAATCCCCCGCTCTTGTAACCTCTTTATCCTATCATGAACGGTGACTCTGGGCATTGCTAAAGCATCGGCTATAGCCTGTGTACTGGCTCTCGAGTCTTCTTTCAACATTCGAATTATGCTTGCATCCTTGATGTCCAATTCAGAGGTAGGCATGAGTTTGGGAAGTGACGGCAAGAAATAAAATATTCCGACATTTAGTCGGATAATCTGTGTATTTATGTTTTTTATTCGACATATTCTAAATATAACCGGCGTATAGTTGATGAAACAATCACTTCTCGGAGTTCCATGAGCGACAAGTACTCCGACAAGAGATTCGCGACACGGGCGATATGGTCAGGCACCCAGAATATCGAGGGAGCCGCCTCCACCCCTATCTTCCTGACCTCGACCTACCGCCTGACTGATGAGCGCTATCAGGGCTGGGCTGATGGGGCCCAGCACACAGCACTGTACAGCCGCCTCTCAAGTATCAACTCCGAGGGGGTGGCACAGAAGGTCGCCGCCCTTGAGGGTGCAGAGGATGGGGAAACATTCGCGAGTGGGATGTCAGCAATCACAACGACACTACTAGCTTTACTCTCGAAGGGTGACCACATAGTGGCGAGCCCCGACTGCTATGGCGGAACATACGGTTTCATGACCGAGGATCTACCGAGATTTGGCATCGAGGTATCGATGGCTGATATCAGGGACCCTTCGTCCTATGAGGCAGCTATCCAGGAGAACACTAAGATTCTGTACGTAGAGACTTTGACCAACCCCGTTCTCAAGGTGTGCGACCTAGAGGCAATGGCTGCGATTGCTAAGAAACACGGTCTCATCGCCATTGTTGACAATACCTTCGCAACCCCTTGGTCATGCAATCCCATATCAATGGGCTTTGACTTAGTCATTCACTCAGGGACCAAGTACCTCGGAGGACACTCGGATTTGATAGCCGGAATCGTAGTTGGAAGTAAGGAACTAGTGGCCCAGATATTTCCCAAGAAGGTGCATCTGGGGGGCGCCGCCGACCCACATATGTGTTACCTGCTTGAAAGGGGGATGAGGACACTCCATGCTCGCATGCCAATTCACGCTGCCAACTCTGCTGAACTAGCGAGCAGATTGGAGGCACACCCGATGATAGAGAGCGTCAACCACACTTCCCTCCTGAGTTACACCGATTACGAAGTCGCCCAGAGAATTATGCCTAGAGGAAGTGGCATGCTGTCTTATGTCATCAAGGGTGGCGATGAGGCTGCACTGCGTTACATGAGAGCACTGGAGCTGATTTTCGAGGCCACCAGCCTCGGAGGCATAGAGAGCCTTGTAGAGTGCCCGTTCAATTCCAGCCACATGTTCGTTCCCGAGGAGGTGAGGGCCGAGGCAGGCGTCGTTCCCGGCTTCGTACGAATGAGCGTCGGGATAGAGGACGTCGAGGACCTGTGGGCTGACATGCAGCAAGCACTGACTACTGCAAACGCCTTCCTAGAAACCAGAGCTTGAGGTGTCCGCATGGACACTGATTTACTGATTGCCACTCTTGTTTTCATCATCCCGATGTGTTTTTCTCCCGGTCCGAATAATGTACTATGCGCCGCTCATGGATCCCAACATGGTCTACGAGCAACCCTCCCTCTGATTGCAGGTATGGCAATCGGCTGGTCGACACTTGGTCTGTTCGTCGGCGGTGCTACAGTGTTTATCGAGGAGAACAAGTCATACTTCGACTTGCTAAGATATCTTGGTGCGGCATACATTGCCTATCTCGCATTCAAGGTAGCTACGGCCTCTCCGATATCGGAAGAAATTCAGGAGAGCGAACGCCTTGGTACCATTACAGGCATAGTCCTGCAAGTTGTTAATGGGAAGGCTTGGATTCACTTCCTTGTGCTAATGACAGCCTTCGGGCCCCTGTTTGGAACTGGGTTTGAGGCCAAGGCTCTGCTTGTTTTCCTGAACCTTATTTTCGGCCTGCCAGCAGTGATATCTTGGGCTGCCTTTGGCACTCTTCTGAAGAGCGTCTTCAGCAGTCCTGAATCGGCGAAAAATCTCAATCGAATGATGGGAGTATCACTGTTTGCTGTTGCAATTTGGATAACTCTCTCACACTGATTGAGGCAGCCCGCCTGAACCACTAGCCTCAGAAAGCCACTTCATCGCCGCTTCGTAGTCTTGTACTGCATCCTTGTTGTCGTTGAGTAATAGATCCTCTGCGGCATCCCACAATGCCTGTAGAGCCGGGACCCAATCGCCCCCTTTGTCTCGACTGGCTTCGTCGAAGCGCCAGGCATCTGACTCGGTTCTATCATGCACATTGAGCCAAGCCCAACCCATTGCCATCTCCAGACCCTTCCCTTTCCGTGCCTTGGAGACGGTAGAAGCAACCCCCCTGTCGACCGCCTGCCTAATCAGATCGTCAACGAAGTCCAGTGGACTAGGTAGAGAGCCGGCTTCCCATGGCAGTCTCTCCAATCGCATGGCCGTGGACCTACTCTCACCGAGTTCGCGGAGGAATGCCCCAAAGCCCTGCTTACGCTTCTCTTGCTTGCTTAGAACCGTCTCAGCATCTTCTCCCGTCATCTCATAGATTCCCTCGAGTATGGTGAGACCGTGCTCCGGCCAGAGTGCGACAAGATTGGGGTGGCAGGCGGAGTCCTCGAAGCGAATCACATCATCCTCGATTTCAAGGACCAATCCATCGGTCCTGACGTGAATTCCCGTCTCCAGTGAGTCTAGGATGCAGGCCAACGCATCTCTCTCCTCCGCAGCTCCCGACATGTGCTCTAGGAAATCTGCCCGTGCTTCCTCTGAAAACCAGTGGGTCCCGACCACATAACCATCGCCGATGGAGTTCAGTATACTAGTTCTACAGGATCTCGATAGAAGGGAGTCATCGAGTGCCAACCCAAGCCAAGCCTCGAGAACCTCCTCGAGCCGCTCGACCCCCTCCTCAGGCAAATCTCTGTCCTCTGGCCATCCCTCTGGCCTCCACATCCACTCAACGCTGGACACATCCCTAAGGCGGGGCGGCATCATTCCCAGCGCCACGCTTTGAGCGAATTGTTCCTCGGACTTTGCCAGAGCAGCCTGAGAAAGACCTACTACAGTCCCATCACCGAACTCCATACGCAGCCAACCGGCCTCAGTCAACTCACCATCAGTAACTGTATGCTCATCGAGTCCCTTACTCCATTTGACCTGGTCGCCACTCAACTCGATCGAAGCGTTATCAAGGCTCCAATCCACCCATTCAGCCGGAGGAGAGGGGGTATTCCCAGTGAATACGAAACCACCGCCCCATGAGAAGAACCACTGTCCTGACTTCGCGTGTTCGTCCCAGACTAGCAGACGTAACTTTGGATGAGTGTGATTCTGAATTCCAGCGAGATGGCTCTGTTTGCCATTGCCTCTGCGGAAGTAACTGGCGACCCCGAATAGGGGATTCTTGAACACCGCGACAGTGGACCGTTCTTCCTCTGTTGCGGCAAGCAGACTACCAGCCAACGCACAGCACACAGGGTCACCCCCTTTCTTCGTCATCCGCTTGCGCAGCCATCTAGGGTCGTTACGTTTCGAGGCCACTTGAGAGAGTTCTTTGAGCGTCTTCGCCATCTTGTCCTTTGAGAAAAATGACCTGTCCAGTTCCCCTCTTATTTCCGGAACGAAAATCTCAGGGTCGTCCATGAGTTCCTCGAGGTTCCTGTCAAGCCGGTGCTGAATCTCCTTTGAGGCCTGTTTTATCCCTCGCATACGAATCTTCTTGCGACGATTCTTATCGCCAGGGAAACTGACTTCTGCAGGGGGTTTCGCCATCTCTCTCGCCCCCTCCAAGCAAAGCCCCTGTTTGAGTCCGTCGTCTAATTTGGGAGCCTGCGGCGCTCGAAGGCAGATTCCTCCATACCGCTGAACTCGGCTGGGAGTATGAACGCGTGCACATATCCTATGCCTATTTCCGAAAGTTCCCCCAGAGTGCCCGATACAACCTGTTCTTTCTCGGTGCCAAGGTCGCTCAACAACATCCCAACCCAATTTCTGATGGGTTGGTCGAGCGACGATGAGTCACTCTTAGTTCGCTCACCCATCCTCTCGAGCAAGGCCACGGCCTCGCCGGGCACCATTGGGCGCGGTGTTTCCAAACCCATTCCTGTTGGATCGAGGTCGAGCAATACCAGAGTATGAAGCCCAGACTCCTTGTTTTTGCATATCATTTCCAGTGGGGATGTCGGTAGGTAGTCACCGGCCGAGAATGGGATGGTGACCTGCCGGCCGAATCGATATGACTGCAATCCAGAAAGCGAGACTGCAAGGGCAGTGGCAGTCAGACCGGGTATCACGTGAAAATCAATCCCCTCCTCAGCACATCGCTCCTCCAGATCTATGTGTGTGGTCGCCTGCATGGGGTCTCCGACAATCAGAAGGGCCACTGGCTGCTTGCTAGCTAGCTCGAGCAGTTTGTTTGGCTTCTCGACCCCATTTCGCATCAGTTTCTCCCAACTACCTACAACCGATTCTAAACGCTCCTCTTCACTAGGCGGTAGGACCGCAGTGTAACCCTCCAGGAATCTCTTGGAGCACTCTCTAGCAACACTCCTAGCCCGCTCGGTCATGTGGTCGAGGTCCCCCGGTCCGATGCCAATCAGCCAAAGTCCGGGCCCTCCCCCTCCATCCGTCATGGTGAAGCGGGCTGCCCCGCTGCACATCATGAACGTGATGCGCCATATCTCAGTGCCTAATCGCCAAGTGGAGCAGGCCTTGGGCCTGATTCGCGAGCACGACCTGCTCGCCCCCGCCATGCATGTGTTCCCGGCCGAAGACGGTGATTCTAGGCTTATACCACTAGATTTTGGCGCTCCATTATCTCTGCCAGAGGGTCTTGCAAAATTCGAGGTTGTGGAGCACGAGGGCAGGCCCGATGAGAGAGCTGACAGTGACTGGTGGGAGTATCTGAGGGGCCTGATTGGGGAGGAGACAGTCGAGCGACACGGCGAGGCATGGCCATCTTCGCACGAGTTCTTCGGCGACATGATGATTGTGAGACTGGATGATGAGGTCGCCGATTATTCCAAGCACATTGCCACCGCCAAACTTCAATCACATCCTCACATCAGGTTGATCCTGTCTGATCGAGGGGTGCTGGGTGAACTCAGAATTCGGGACCTGTCCATCATAGGCGCGCGTCGCGACGACGTAATCTTCACGGAGAACATCCCTGATGACATTACTAGCACCAGAGTAATGGTTAGAGAGTCTGGAAGAAGCATTCTATGCGACCCCACCCGGGCATACTTCTCCACCAAACTACAGTCGGAAAGACTCGAGACCTTGGTTTTCGCCAAGAAACTTCACTCCTTGCTCGGTCGCCCGTTGCGGGTATGCGACCCGTTTTGCGGGGTTGGTCCGGCACTTGCCACACTTCTCGGCGAGCCAGATTTAGTGGGCAAAGCACTCGCATCAGATCTCAACCCCGACGCCGTCGAGATGTTGTTCGACAACTTGCGTCGCTGGGACGGTAGGGACTACCCTAGTGGCCCCATTTCTCTCTCTCAGATTCACCCTGACAGACTTGTTGGGGTGGCCGATGCCACTTCCCTGCCATTGGATCCACAAATTTCTGGTAACTGGGACTTACTACTGGTCAACCTTCCACATCGAACCATCGAACTTCTCCCCTCTCTTGTCCCACTGTTGGACACTCGATCCCCGAGCTTAATCAGAGGCAGAGTGATAGTAGCAGAATCAGAGATTGACATTACTAACGCCGCTATCCGCTCCGCACTCCCAAATCGTCTAGAGGGTATGCCTGATCCTGTGTTAAGAATCAAGCGTGACTACAGTTCCACATTACGACTTTGCTCCTTCGAGGCATGGATAGCCACAACTTCTGAGGGTGAATAGTATGGCAACTCGATTGGGATGCTCCTTCCTAACTCTCATCTTGCTCACTTCTACTCTAACGGGTTGTTTTGGCTTCGAGGACGAATTACAAGAAGAGCCAGAGTACGAGCACTGGCTCCCAGACGTCGAGGATAGATCCAACAAGTTCTATCAGGACGACGATGTGTTTAGTCGAGTATCTTGGAACGGCTCTTTTGGTATCGACACCGTTCGCTCAATCTATGTCCCCGTACCAGCCATTACTGCGAGTGATGGCGGTGCTGGAGTCACCGGTGGCGCAGAAGTCCACATGGGTTTGTGGCTTCCTGTTATCGAAGGATGCGACATGGACGCCGCAGAGTTATCTGAGGAGTGCCGAGTCCCCGTAATTGCCGAAATCGGACCGTACTACGACGACGGTGATGTTGACGCCCTGACTCCAGCAGATAGACTCGGGCGTTTCCTGATAGAGAACTTCGTGCCGCATGGCTTCGGAGTTGCTCAGGTGTCAGTGTTTGGTACTGGAGAGTCGAACCACTGTATGGATCTCATGGGTCTCGATGAGCAAGAGGGGATACATGCTGCTGTGGAATATCTCGGAGACGCACCCTTCTCGAATGGGAATGTCGGCGTGATTGGCAAATCATATGATGGCTCTACACCATGGGAAGCAGCGGCGATGGGTTCGGACCACCTGAAGACCATAGTGCCAATGTCCGGACTAATTGGCGTTCATGACCTGATGTGGCGCAATGGCAGCATGGAGGCGCGTGGAGCCATCATGCACAATGGCGTCTACGGCAGCTTTGGTTTGGACGGCGACCTTGAGGACGCCCAGAATGCTTGTGAGGGGTATTTCGAGGGATACTACGCAGGAGTGGGGGCGTATCTGACCGGTGACAATCTCGCGTGGACTGGCAGCGATTATTGGACCGAGCGACACTTCCTGACCAGAGCTCTGCAGAATTACAACGGCTCCGTGTACATCATCCACGGTCTGCAGGATTGGAACGTCGACCCTCACATGGCTTTCCCAGTACACAATACTATGCTTGAGGCCGGCTTTGATATCAAGGGCCTCTACGGGCAATGGGGTCACGATTACCCTGACCGCAAAAGCGGTCATGAGGGTCTGAATAGCGGCCGGGGAGCCGAGGCATTCCCGTATACACTGCGTTGGGATTGGGCAGATGATATGCTAGAATGGTTCAATTTCTACCTCAAGGACCAGGGACCTCAACCCAGACTGATTGCCGAGGTTCAAGACAACATGGGAGGATGGAGGGTTGAACCCAACTACCCTCCTCCAAATCAAGAGTGGATTTACTTCGACATGGACTCATGTTCGATAGGAGGAAGCAACACAATAACATCGACTTCCAGTTTGATTGTTGAGTGCCCCGAGTTCGATGCCGAAACTCGCATTGTTGGAACTCCAACTTTCCACGTCGAGGCCACAATATCCCTCTTTGCAAGCAGCGGACATCTCTTCGTGGAAATGGTCCAAGCAAGTAGTGGCATGCATTTAGGGCATGCTGTGATGGACCTGAGATTCCATGAAGGAGGAGGTGATGGAGAGATATTGACCCCAGGAGAGACGGTTATCGCCAAAATGGAATTCTTTGGAATGGATGTAATCATTCCCTCCGGTGATGCCATCAATCTGATTATCACTCAAACTGGTGAGGATTATGTTCCCAGTCCAGTATCCATGATGCCTGTAACCCTAAGTCTCGATTCTTCAAGCCTCTTGGGCTTGTCTACAGCCAACCGTGACTGCACGGACCTCTTCCTACCACCCATGCACCCCCCATATCCACAGTGCTCCTTTGAGGTATGAATGACCCCAACGCCGTAGACAGACTTATTTCGCCCTCTTCAATGAACCACTATGATCCCTCAGCTTATTGGGGAATTAATTTGTTCCGGGCTGTGCCATGTAATATTCGCTGGGCTCGCAGGCGGCGATTCCGCTATGAAAAACGCTCAAAAACCACCCACCAAATTGAGCACTTCAGCCTCAACAGGCAACCGGAGTAAGCGACTTACTGAGAGCCGGAACGCACTTCGCAATTGTTCGTTCGACGGCTGCAACGCCCTGTCATTCAGAACCACGGATTACTGCTGGAAACATCAGCCCGAAACCCCATCAGATCCAGAACCGGAGCCCGAGCCCGAAGCAGATGCCAACTGGTGGGAAGAACAAACGGAGTGAGAAACAGTGAGTGTAGGCGGCCCTTGCGCGTTTGATGGTTGCAAACGCAAACACATGTACAACAGCCCAGTTTGCTACAAGCACAGGGGCCAGAAGCCTCCACTTCCACCGCCAGTAACGGAAACCGAACCGACCCCATCGAAAGACCTCTGGTGGACCGAGGACGACGAGACCCAGCGCTGCGATGACAATCCGGACTTACACTATGGGTTGTGCGAGTTCGATAGCTACGATGGAATCTGTTTTCACTGCAAGAATCTGGTGCATCCAGACCTCCACCTTATCCATCTCATTCACAATGACCGCAACCGGTTTCTGAATTTCGAGGAGGATTTGGCGGAGGGTGAGAAGTGGGGGGGACACTACAGATCGAGGCTTTCCGATATATGGGAGGAATTCGAGGAGCGCGACATCATGTTCGAAGCCCAACTGGGCCATGGGGCGGCTAGGGCCGAGGCGATCCAGAAGTTGTGCTACGCGGACAAAGAGCACATACTCTCTGTGTTGAAGGAAAACCTATCCAAAGCAGGGGCTCCAACGGAAGGGGAAGGCATAGAACCGTGGGTCTGGAACTCGCTTGAGGGCGACCTGGAGGAGCATTTCGAGAGGATACGGGACTGGGACATCACACGAGTTAATTGGTCTCCCGAGGAGTGGCATCTGGAGAAGCCAGCAAGGTCAGCGGACTCATACTACTCAGCCAGAAGCCAATACGACGAAGAGGATCATCCATTCGTTCGCGCTATTGGTGTCTTTCTTCTGGCTGCCTATGGGTTGTTTGTTTGGGAAGAGGGTCTTCTGAATACATTCGAGGGCACGGAAGGTATAGTGGTGGAACTTCTTTGCATTGGCTACTTGGTTCCACCTTACATCATCTGGTCTGCTTTCATAGAGAAGGGCAATCTGAGCCGTGATTAGCACGATTGAGTGGCGCCCCGACCGGGATTTGAACCCGGGTCGCAGCCTCGACAGGGCTGCATGATAGGCCACTACACCATCAGGGCAGGGCCTCTTCGACAAGGCACCTCTTTTTCAATCTTTGATAGGGTATTGTTCATCATCCGGCCGCACTGCGGTTTGGCATGGACGACATTCCCTTGGTCATCGATGTGATTGACAACGGGGGCCAGTGGACCCACCGCGAGTGGCGAATGCTGCGCTACCTAGGTGTCGACACCCAGATTCTTCCAAACGATACACCTGTCGAGGAACTCCGCCCTGTGGACGGCCTCATCCTGTCTGGAGGTGCGGCACGTGTTGGCCTGACTGGCGAGTTGGGCAATTGCGGTGGTTTCCTTGGCATGGATATCCCCATACTCGGAATCTGCGCAGGTCACCAGTTCATGGCGGGTTTCTACGGTGGCAGTGCCGCCGAGGCGCCAAAACCTGAGTTTGGCGCTGCTTCCATCTCTCTCGTCGATGGTGGTGGCGCGCTTTTCGAGGGGACTCCAGATGAGCAGGCGGTCTGGGAGAGCCATAATGACGAGGTCACAGAGGCACCCCCCGGCTTCGTGATTACCGCACACAGTGAGTCCTGTGCGGTGCAGGGTATGGAGAACGAATCTGGAGATCGATTTGGACTTCAATTCCACCCCGAAGTAAACGACTCAGAGTATGGTGCGAGAATTTTCGAGAATTTCGTAGGGGTATGTGAACGGGCCCGCAGGGCCCGGTGAGGCAGAGGACAGATTGAAGAAGGCCCGGCAGGTCGCCGGCTCGATGTCCACCGAAGCAGACCGTCTCGTGCTCCACAAGTGCAGGAGTTGTAATCGCACCGATCGAAGGGCTTGGACCCCTGCTGAGCTACCCAAGTGCACTCACTGTGAATCGACTATGGATCCACTTGAGATTCGCTACAAATGCCTGCGTTGCGGCCACCTAACTTGGACTGAGGCAGGCACTTCTGGAAAGTCCTGCCACAAGTGTGGATATCGGGTCTTCGTCAAACCCCGTAAGGAAGGACGTTTCAAGACCCTAAAGGCCGAGTGAGCAGCGCGGTCTTCAAGACCCGCCAATCCGACGGCCTCTCGTGACGGGCTGGCTGAATACCTACGCGCCTCGAACATTCGAGCAACTGGCCGTACCCGACAAGGCGCGTCAAGCACTTATCTCGGCCAGCCTATCCGCCGAGCCACCGCATTTGCTGATAACCGGCCCGGCGGGTGTGGGTAAGACGGCAGCATGGCGATTGGTTGCCCGCCAGATTCTCGGAAGAGGGTGGCGCTCCACAACACACGTACTGCAGGCCCGCGACCTTGTCAGGAAACGCGGCGCCATGAATACATTCGAGAATTTTCTCAGGCCAGGGGGTAATGGTTCGAGCGATACCTTAGCTGGAAGACTCAGCCTGGATGCCTTTGACAGAGGGATTTCAACCGGCTCCCAGAACGACGTTGCCCCTGCAGGTAAGGAAATCGAAATTACCCCCGGTGTCTTGCCTGTGAGTCGACTTATCGTCCTCGAGGACGCTGATTACCTCGGTTCAATCAGACAGGCCTACTTGCGCAGGATGATGGAGACTGTTGGAAACGCCTCTAGGTTTGTCCTTGTGGCAAGAGCCCCCTCAAGGATTATCGATGCGTTGCGCTCTCGAACCCAGATGATCCGAATTCCGCCGACTGAGCGCGGGACAATGCTGTCTACTATGCACTCCGTCACCGAATCAGAGAACGTGGAGACCGTAGAGGGGGTACTTGAGGACATTGCTTACATCTCGGGAGGTAACCTCAGGAAGGCCCTGTTCACCTTGGAGATGCTGCACCTGAGAGGGCTCGCACAAGATCGCTCGGCGGTTCACACCCTAGTTCAGTCAACCACCCTGCAGTCCGGCAGACACCTATTGGAACTTGCTTTGAGAGGGAGAGTGGTTGAGTGGAGGTGGGAAAACCGGGGAGGCCGTAAGAAGAAGGTGCTGGCAGGGGCATTGGCCGAAATCGACCGCATGATGAACGACCACGGAATGGACTCCGACGACGTAGTCCACCAACTCCACGACGTTCTGGTAGGTCGTAGACTCTCTCTCCCAGATCCCCTCCGTGAGCAGCTGCTGGGGGCATTGGCCGACTGTGACACCCAGCTCAATCGCTCAATGCACGCACGAATCCCCTTCGAGAATTTCTTACACAAAGTCGCCAGAGCCGGAAGGGAACACGGTCTCGCTTTCGGCTAATGGAATGGCGGGCGATACAGGATTTGAACCCGTGTTCTCGGCTTAGGAGGCCAAGGTGATATCCAGACTACACTAATCGCCCGACTCTGCGACAGCGCACTCCCCAAGAAAGGTAACGTTCGCAGAATCACCCCTCTCGGCAGCAATAGCGCCGATGCCATCAAGCATCCTCCGTCCTCCGAAGTTCCATGGAGGCTCCCATTCCGAAGCTGCCGACACCGTATTCAGATTCAAGCAAGTTCGGCGCCTCGAACCAGCGGGCCCTCTCTCGCAGAGTGGCAGCCAGAGATACCGGGAGGCGCTTCTGGACCCGTGTCTCTGGGTCCGCCCAGACCCCTTTGATACGCCAAACCCTCTCTTTGGTAGCCCCTATCTGCGCCGGCCTGTTGCTGGTGAAGTGGGATTTCGCCTCCTTCGATGCGGCCATCGCAGCATATACTCTTCTTGCTGTGCTACTAATCCCCACCAATCTCGCGGCAACCTTCGCGAGGATGTCCGCGCGCGATCGACTCAAGTTGCGAGATGGAGGCCAGAGATCGATGGACGCCTATCCAGGCGTGGAGCGGATACTCAACACCTTGGGAGAGAGGTCCTTGAGGGAGAGAATTCGCCTCCTCTCAGCAGCACTCGGTGCGGTGGCGCTGATTGCAGTGAGGGACCTCGAGACGGGCAATACTCTCGGGTCGTTACTCCTAGGCGCTTCGATGGCTCTGGGGGCTCTATGTTTCCTCAACTCACTAATGTTGGATGATTCAATTCCCATGCGCTCCAATTCATTCCCCCTGCTCTCTCTGCACGCTCCAACTCTGCATGACAGCACTTTGAACAAGCCGTTGTCCGACCTCATGGTCGCACATCTCGATCCAGAGACCGCGGCAGCGTGGGATGATTGGAAAATCTCCCTAATGGATAGTGTGAGGGGCAATCAGACCCCTGATTCGGCCGTAGAACACCTTCTGCGTGCAGTGCATCTCAATGAGCAGGGACTGCTTGACGATGCTAGATTGATGACCGAGGCGAAGCGTGTTTTCAAGGTGTCAACAATCGATAGTTTGATCGACAAATCGAACAAGTTTGACCTGAGATCACTGCGGACCCTGTTGGCGCACACCAAGGCTTGGGAACCCGGGCTGTTCAGGTTGATTGACAGGTTGCAGGACTCGGCCATCAGAGGCGACCACTCGATGAATGAGATGCCTTGGAGACTGGATCTCGACTTGCCCCCTCGCTGCTCTCAGGGGCGGGCCGACTTGTTTGTCATGCTGCACAACAACACCGGAGCTACTACCAATGTCAAGGTTGATGTTGTGGTGGCCGAAGGGGAACCGGCTCTACAGACAATCCGAGTCGAGGCCAGAGCCTCCCGTCGTATTGACAGGGCAAGAGCCACGGATCTGGTCGATTCACTGGGGCGTCTGCTGGATGATGCCACCGTGCTCTGGATTGGCCTCGCGTGGCCCGACTCCAAACTAGGCTCGCATCCAGTACAGGTCACCTTGATGGGGGAGCACGGGAAAACACTCTCCTCAGTTGTGGTGCAGACCACGCTGTCGTCAAAGGCGCAGCAGGAGAGCGCAGGAGAGCGAATGTCTGACGCAGCCTCGGCTGTTCGCAGACTGGCACTCTCCATAGCCGATTGAGGTCCTTGCGGGACGAAGTCCCGAGCGTCACGTTCATGACACTATTGTGATTGCGACCAACGGAGTGAACATGGAGTCATGGGACATCGTCGTCATCGGCAGCGGCCCTGCGGCCCTGCGAGCGGCCATCGCTTCTGCTGACGTAGGCACAATTCCTCTGGTGATTGACTCCTCGGGTGTCGGTTCAGCATCCGGCGCAGCCCCTCTGTCAGGCTTGGCTGCCTCGATAGACGAACTCGACTCCACCTCACATCGCAACGATACGGTTACAGCTGGCGGCAAGTCAACTGACAAGGTCGCAGCAGCCCGATTCTGTGGCGAAGCAGTCTCAGTCATCGCTGAACTTGAGAGATGGGGATTGGTTCTGCGCCGCAGGGAAGGAGGGCTACCTCATACCTCGGAGGCACCGGGCCACAGCAGACCCCGTCTGACAGGCTGCGGGGACAGCACAGTCAGAGAGGTGACTCGTATTCTCGAAGAGCAGGCTATCAAGAGAGGCATCCCTCGCCGCACGGACCTAGTCCCCCTTTCTCTGGTGATGGACAATCAACAGGTTCGTGGTGTTGTAGTGCTGGATCTATTGACTGGAGGAATATCCTCCATTCAATCAAAAGCAATCATTCTGGCCACAGAAGGTCACCAAGGAATATGGTCCTCTCCTTCGAATGGAGCAGGCATCGGGGCCGCCCTTGCTGTCTCTGCAGGCGTAGGTCTGTCCGGCATGGCAAACTCTCCTCGGCACCCACTCACAATCCGCGGCACGGATATGCACCTCCCCCTGGATCTGTTGGGTGCTGGAGGTAGACTGCGCAAGGAGAGCGGAGAGGACGTCGGGCCCGAGACAATCCTCAACGGTGAAGGATGTGTCCTCGACCTACGATCACTCGATGCAGCAGCATTTCCGTGGTTTACTCAGACCACTAGAAGGGTGAGGGAGAGGGCAGGCTTGGACATTACTACCGAAGTCATTCCTCTGATGTCAAGCGTCGCCGCAACTACTGGGGGCGCTCCTGTGGATGAAAGTGGCAGAGTAACCTTCGACGATGGCAATATGTGGTTCACAGGTCTTTACGCGGCCGGGCGCTCAGCCAATACTGGAATGCACGGAGCGGGTATGCTGCCCGGGAACCAATTGCTCGAGGACCTAGTGAGTGGAAATAGTGCCGGAGAGCATGCTGGGGCCTGGGCCCCAGACACATCGTTCGCTTCTTCCTCTCTGGTGGAGGAAGCGATTCAGGTGGAGCGAGATAGAGTGACGTCCCTGATGGGAACCGCTGGCGAGTCAGTAGGACGAATTTCAACCATCATGTCGTCAATCATGAGCAATATCAACGGCAGTCGCGACGAGAAAGTCCTCGAAACAGCTGCAACCGGCCTCGCTGGGTTGCGAGAGACGGGAATCAAAGTCACAGATTCTTCCATAGTGATGAACACCGAATTGGTCACCGCGATACACCTCCAGGGCATGATCGCTCTGGCTGAGGCGATAATCGGCTCAGAGGGATAGCATGGACGAATCTGATCCGAGTATTTTCACACTCATTATCCAAGGAAACATTCCCTGCCATAAGGTGTACGAGGACGAGCACGTATTCGCATTCCTTGACATCAATCCATGCAGCATCGGACACACCCTAGTTGTCCCCAAGGAGCAGAGCGCCACACTAGATGGACTATCGGAAGAGGCATCTGCTGCAGTCGGAAGAGTCCTTCCAAGAATATCTAGGGCTGTCCTTGCAGCCTCTGGGGCCGGTGATTTCAACGTCCTGCAGAACAATGGAGCGGCCGCTTTTCAATCAGTCTTCCATGTTCACTTCCACATCATTCCCAAACACGATGACGGCAGCGGTCTGACTTGGCCATTCGCCACCACACAACTCGATCCTGAAGAGGGCGCAATACTTGCCGAGCGCATCCGCAGCCATCTGAAATGACCCGGTGCGTTCTCAACCACCAGCCCCGTGGGTATGCCATGGCTGATTCCGAGAATGCGCCCGATGAGCTCCCGAGGCTGTCGAGCAGCGCTACTAGGATCAATGTCGAAAAACTCGAAAGTTTGCCTTGGGATCACAGTGGCAAACACCCCGGAAATCGACCTTTCTGGGGGGTCATCCGTCGAGCCGTTGACATAGCCTGGTCCTACATAATCAGGCACTCGGAGATGGACAGCCCACCCGAGGTGGAGGGTGGCTCGGTGTATGCTTCCACTCACATCAATGGACTCATTGACCCACTGGCAATCATGAAATCACAGGACAGGCGTATCATCGCCATTGGTAGGCACGACATCATGACCATGCCTGTGATAGGCTGGATAACACGCCGAATTGGCTCACAACCAGTAATCAGGAGAGCAGAACTGGAGAGAGGAGTTAGTAATCCTGAGTTCGCGAAGAGAATTAACAAGAGGAGTATGTTGACCATGGCCAACTGCATCGCCTCGGGTCATGCGGCGATTGTGATGCCCGAGGGAAAGTCCCATCAGGACACCAAGATGCATGCTCTCAGGACCGGCGCCCTCCGGTTCACTCTCAATGCTTCCAGCATCGCGCATGCGAGGGGGCTGCCTCAGCCCGTGCTTCAGCCTGTAGGTCTGCATTTCAGACGACACTACTGGTTCCGCACCGACGTCTTTGTAGAGTTTGGTGAACCAATCATCATACCATTGCTCGATGACCCCCAACATCACACAAGCCTTGCTGGAGGGGAATGGCTTGAACCACCCGCAGAACAGGTTATCCCCCTTCGCGATGAATTGTATGAAAGCCTAACCCATATCACTCCAAATGCCCCAGATTGGGAGACATACAGGGCATGGCACTTACTGGGCCACTTGAGAGCGAATTCATCCACTTCCCCCCTTAACTCGCTGAAGCAGGAGGTATTAGCAGCCCGTGACATCAGAGAACAACTTTCGTGGTTCGTTGGCGAAACTCAAGTCGACAATCTTGTCGAAGAAGCCAAGGAGGCTGCAGACATACTGCACTCGGTGGGCCTAGACGCCCGCACACTGGATATGAGTGGACGAATCAAAAGCGAATCCAGAATAGAAAGAGGAGTATTGGGTGTTCTAGCAATGCTTCTCACCACTCCCATCACCATCCCGACGACCGGCTTGCAGGCATTCGTCGGGTGGTACGCGGGTGAACACACGGACGAGGGAATTGACTCTAGAACTACACACCATATGATTGGAGCAATCTTCTCGCCTCTGTTCTTTTGGCCACTAATCTCCCTCGCGTTCCTCTACTCTCTCTTCGGTGCTACCCCCTTACTCCCAATATATCTCGCAGTATCTCTCCCTATCATACACATGTCGAACCTAGTTTTCCTCTGGGGCTATGATATGTTGACTGATTTCAACGACTCCCGAACAAGAAGGAGACTGGCTTCCTCAGCAACTGGTAGTCGTTTGGAAGAACTTGTAGGCCGAATGATTTCCCAACTCTTGCCTTTCTTCAAATAGGTCGGGCACCTCTATCCCCTCATGAACTCCCGCGAGGCCGGCGACAGGGTGCGCGAGTGGCTGCAGGGCGAACGCCTCGAAGCCCGAGACGTAGCCGACCAGCAGGCCATGCTCCACTTGCATGTCCGTTACCCTCCAACAAAGCAGGGTCATGTGTTCAACGTCGTCATTCCGAAGAACCGCAATCTGGTTCTGATATACTCAGTCACTAGGGTCGACGATGGTCAGCAGAGCGAAATGACGGAACTCTCCGAGAATGAGACCGGGGATTGGGAGAAGTGGCTTCACGACACTAGGATACATCTCACGCAGGCAGATCTCGACTGGGTGCTTCACGTTGGCAAGAAGAAGCATGGTGTGCCCGGCCCACTGCAGGCATTCAATCTCTCACGGCCAATTTGGTTCGACGGTCTGACACAGAACGAGTTCATGCATACGATGCGTCATCTTTGGCTCACCAAACTCGCTCTGATTCATAAAATCAAGTTCGCATACGGACCCGGCGTGGGCAAGCCCGGACCGGTTGATGACTGGATTGCCAAGAAGGCTCAGAGTAGGGGCAGCCAACCTGAAGTGCACTCAGAGGTGAGTGAGATAGACACTGATGAGACCGGTGGATTCGGCCGCGACTTCGATCCCTCCGAATGGGCCTGAAACCCCATCCACACTCGCGCACCCTCTCGCGTGCGGGTGACGGCAAAGGGTCGAGGTTAAGTATCTCTGGAAGACAAACTAGGACGATACACAGCTATGCTGGAGGTTTGGAAATGGAAACTGCGAAGATGAGAAACAGCGTGACGATGGTTCTACTGATGGTGATGAGTACGTTCGCGGCGATAGAGATCCCGCGGGCCGAGGCCAGCGAGGTGGTACTAACTGACGCGATTCAGATTGTCAATGGGGGCGCAGCGAACGATAAGATGGTGGCTACCGATGCCGACTCGATGGGCAACGTGCACTTTGTTTGGAGTCGCAACACCCAGCACTTGTGGTACCAGATGCACAATCCCAGAGGCGACATACTGATTCTTGAGACCCAGATATCTAACCCCGGTGCACACCGGGCTTGGCACCCCGACATTAGTGTTGACAGTAATGACAACGTGCATATCACTTGGACCGATAAAGCCGCTCAGTGGACTATCTTATACACCATGCTTGACCCATCTCAGGATGATCAGAGTGGTGACTCGGCTATCGATAACGTAATTTCACTCATCGACGACTTCGAAGTCTCGGTTCACACACAGAACCGCGACTGGCCAGCCATAGACACCGATTCTGAGAACAACGCCCACATCGTCTGGGAAGACTCGTTTGAGCCGCTTGACAAGTTCTACCAACAACCTCAGATTTACTACTCTATGATAGAACCCGACCTGCAGTCCCGTGAGGCTATAGTAGCTGTGGGCGAGACCCTACTCACTCCAATCATCGGACACAAGGGGCATCCCGATGTCGCTGTCGATGCCGATGACTTCGTTCAGATTGTATGGGATGACACTCGCGGAGGCAAAGTCGAGATGGTTGCTCCGATAGACACCTCCGGCTCGATGAACACCGAGTGGGCCGACATGTGTGTGGTTTTCTATGGCGGCTACTTCGCCAGCGGTGGTTTCTTCGAGGGACTAAAGCCAATGCTCTTGCGAGCTAACATGACGGTCTACGAGACCCTGTATGCCCTCAGCGGTAACTGGCCGAGTGCGGCTACCAGCGGTAATTGCGCCGCTGCATACCAGACCGGCGGGTCGGGCAGCCAAGGTCCAAGAGGAACTCCTCTAGGCCTGTCCCCAGGAGATGACTCAGGTGGTATCAGAGAGCTCACCGAGGTTGTTTACAACAACGGCGCAGTCAACTTGCCGCAGGATGGGGGATACTACAGTGAATTTTGGGGCCCTGGCTCCACTTGGGCCTGCCTGTCTTGGCGAGATGCCGGTGGCAACGTCCCCGGCAATCCTCCTACTCAGTTGGACCATCGCTGGAACCCCAACGCGACCAAGATTGTCATCCCAATCTCAGACGAGGGTCCCTATGGTGGGGACCCCGCTCAACAGTCCGATGACACACAGAGCATCAATGAGGCTCACGACGCTTGCGTCATCGCCGGAATCATCCCAGTGCCTCTGCTTGCAGCCGGCTTTGGCTCCGGCTCCACTTCCGTCGGATCACACATGATGGACCTCGCCCAATGCCCAAACGGCTTCGTTAGTCTGAACACAAGGACCTGCCCTGGTTCAAACACCCGCCTGACTAATGCGGAGGGTCTGATGTACAGTTTCCCGACTTCAGCCGGCAATTCAGCTGAATTACAGCTAATGGTTGAGGCCATGGTCTACCTATCCACAAATAATTCACGTGAGATTTACATGACCATACTCGATCCTCTGTCGTTGTTGGAGAATCCACCTCCGACTTGGCAGAAGGGAGATTCAGGGACTTTTGTCGACACCACAGCCGATAGGTACATCGAGGATCTCGGGCCCTCTATCGACGGCCTAGGATACGGCAACCTCGTCGTGGTCAACGACACCAGAATCACACTCAACGACGCATATAGCCTACATCCTGCAATTTCCGTAGACACCTCCGGTAACACCCATCTAGCTTGGATGGATGGTCGCGCCTATGGATTCGACATCGATGTCAACTACGAGATCTACTATACTAGACTACGACTCAGAGGAGCGGGCGAGTGGGACGGAGCTTCCGACGGATTACCTTCCTATGGAATTAAGCAGATTGTCGACTCAGCTGTCTCAGAAGTTGAAGGTATCGAAGGAATTCCAACCGATCGACCCTTCGGCGCCAATTCACACATGCCAGCCATCCTCACTGACTCATTCGATAACGTGCACCTGACATGGTTGGAGAACTCCAACGGAACCCAAGGCGAGACCGTCGTTTACACTAGACTGAATCACACCAACGACGACTATCCTGAGGGCTTCCCTCTGAATTCGCTCGCAGTAGGGGTCGTCGATCCGTGGGAAGTTATCCCGATTACCGAGTGGCAATCCGACAAGCTCGGCCCGAACTCACCTGCGGTCCCTGATTTGGGTCAGCCACCGGCATTTGCCAATGACCTCGGAAGCGGGGCCCATATCGCTTGGTCTGACACTAACAAGTGCAACGACATCAGCAATGGCGGATCCTACACGCTGTGCTACGTTCATGTCCTGACTGGCCTAGTCGAGGTTGCACTCACAGAGACTGAGACCTACTACCACACCATTGAGCCCGGTGAGCAGACCACATACAACATGACAATCTCGAACCCCACACCCGGGCCCGCCGAGCTCGTGGCCGACACCTTCACCGTGACTATGGAAGGTGTTCCTAACAATTGGACGGCCACACTCTTCTTCACCACTAACCACACACCAATATTCGACTCGACACCGGTATTCCTTCGCGGCGGTGACGTGGTTTCGATGTACATGCGCGTCCGCGCCCCTTCGATATATCAGGCTCATTCAGACGAATTGGCCTCGATTACTGTGATTGCAATATCCCACAAGGATCCGGCTATCAGAGACGATAGGATTACTCTGACGCTGATGGATGTTGTCCACGGGATTAACTTGGACACCAGTCACTTCCAGGTGGATGTCGAACAGGGTGAATCGGCGTTCTTCTCGATAACGGTTACCAATACAGGTAACGTATACGATACGTTCGCGTTTTACGACCCATCTACCTTAGAGGGACAGGTCGAATGGGCCCTGCCGTTTGGATGGGGTCTCACATTCCCAACGTCGCTATCATTGGACCCCGGACAGTCGGTGACTAGGAACCTGCAGGTCAGTGTTCCGACTTCACAGGAGCCCGGGACCTTTGTAATCTACCTGAAAGGTTGGTCCACCGGCGAGCCAGTGCTCTCTATTGATCAAGGTACCTTCGATGTTCTTGAACTCTGGATAAACGTCTCGATTAAGAGCACGGGCAACATCGTCTTCAATCTCGGAGATACGACGCAGTATGTCTTGCCCGGCGAATGCTCTGAGTTCGATATCGAGGTTACCAAGCACTTCACACCCGGCCATCTGATATTCACAACTCCAGGAGGCCCCGAGGAGAGACCTCCTGAGATTTCTGAGCAGACATGGAGGTTCGACCACTGGACAGTGGATTTGGATTTCTCTGAAGCCCCCGGGGGGAACGGAATCTCAGATAACGCCCCGCGCTACTGGTCGATTATCGATACCCCATACACTGTCACTGCCATCATGTGCGCACCGTACAATGCTACTGCTGGCCTAGGTGATTCTGTCACCGTCAAGGCTCACTTAGAGGGAGCGCAGCGCGTCAGAGACTCCGTGGTCCTTCTGACAAACGTCATCCAAGAGTACGACTTGGAAGGTAGCGTACCCGAAACCATTCTGTCTCTACATCCAGGACAGACGTACCAGTTGGATACCACGGTCTCCAACGAAGGAAACGGTGCTGACAGATACGACATAACAGTTGGCTCGATTACCGATACATTCGGAGCATCACACGTCTGGGATATCGATATCCCCCGGATTCTATTCACTGAGTTAGATCGTGATGAGTCGCAGACCGTACCTCTCCTTCTCAACGTACCAGAAAGGACCCATGCCGGCCAGTACACCGTAATCCTGCATGTCCTGAGCGAGGAACCCTACGAGGGAACCAAACTGAGGGATGTCCTTGAGTTACAGGTCGAGATTGTCGAGTTTCATGACATGCGGATAGAGGTCGACCCGATGGTTGAGAGCCGAATCAAGTCCACAGCCCCAGGTAGAATTGTCCGATTCACCATAAACATCACCAACCACGGTAATATGGACGACCAACCGACACTGCACAACCACACCCTCTATGACAGCGATGATCGATATTCGTGGCAGACGTCCCCTACGATGGGACCTCTGTTGGGTAATTGGGTAATCAGCTATGCATTGCTTGAAGACTTCAACACCGAGTATCCGATTGAGAGGCCATGTGTCGGACAAATTTTGGGTGAAGATCCACCTACCGAGGGCTGCTACCTGTCCGCCCAGACCAATGCAATCACCATGCCGGTGATGGAGGCTTACTCGACTCTACAGATTGTCGTAATCATCCAGATTGATCCAGCCGCTACACTGAACAATCGAGAGATTGGAATCAAGGTCGTATCGAAATTCGGCTCCTCGGAAGCAGGCGGTGACCACGATGAGACTGCGGTATGGGATGACTCCTGCACCCTCGACGCGAATGGAGACGGTTTGCCAGATAACTACCGGCCCAATTGTGACACCAACGAGCAAGTCATTGAATTGAGACTCAGGGCACCAGACCTCTTCATCCTCGACGTCTTCGCTGCGACCCATACAGGGGAGGTTGGAGAGATGCTCTCCGTTAACGTACAAATCCTCAACAAGGGTAACGCCCACGCTACTGACGTCAACATCATCCTATGTGTAGATCAGACTAAATCTGACATCAAGAAGAACGGGTGCGACGAAGAGAACATCGTTTACCGGCAAATAGTCGAGGCGATAATGCCCTGTGATAACCCTAGTTCCGGCTGCGCCAACGAGGATCCACCCACAATCGCTCTACTGTATATGGTCAAGGCTGGAAGACACGATATCGTCGTAGTATTGGATCCAGATAACATAATTGTCGAGACCGATGAGACCAACAATATCCAATCGGTCTCGCAGAAGATGGGCTCGAATTTAGGAATTCTCGATGTTGGAATCGAGGTCATCGCCCAATACACAGTGCCGACCATAATCCTCGGCGCAACGTTCGCTCTTGTAGGGGTGGTCGCAGTGGTCATGTGGGGACGCAGGGAGGAGGCAAAGATACGCTACGCCGAGAAGTCCAGTATGATTTCGAACCTTGACGATGAGGACATGGTTTTCTGATTAGCGTGCTAGCCACCATGGCAATGGTGTCCCTTCACGCGCCGCGACGAGCCGGCCCCGGCTAGCCGCGAAATCACGCATCAGACGCTCGCGCAGAGCATCCATCATCTCCTCTGCGTCCATCGACTGGATTCTCAGTCCCTGCGAGAAGGCATCCAAATCGAGAGGTCTACGGGGTTGGTTCATGATAGCGTGGGCCAACTGCCTCTCCTCATAGGATCCAGATTGCTCGGAGATGCTGGGGGAGACTTTTCTCATCACCTGCTGATGGAGTGCTATCACAGCGTCACGATGCTCGTCTATGCGCTCGAGAGCGGAGTCTAACTCCGAGAGCACCCCCATGGCCTCCACCATCGGGAGCTTGCGTCGGGTACCCAGTCTGTCGACCACCCCATTCAGTTCTGGAGGCAATCTGTTGGAGAGGCGCATTGGTCCTCCGGCCGGTATTTTCCTGTGCTCTGCGCGGAATAAATCAGGTCCGAGGTCGAGACGCAAGGAGAATGACTGGTTGACCTTGTACATCTTCTTCGGGGGGCCTCCCTTCTCCGATGGCACACGTTCGGAATCCACGAACCCCGACTCCTCTAGGACCTTGAGGTGCTTGACTACCGCTTGCTGACTTACATTCAGTAACTCGGAGAGTTGCAGAGGGTAGTGAGGTTCCTTGACTAATTTCCTGAGAATCTGACGTCTAGTAGGGTTTTCTAGTATCGAGAGCGCCTCGTCGAAACCAACCACTTACTCCCCAACCTGAGGTTGGGTAGTGCAGGTCTTCTAAAAACCCAACTTGAGCATAGAATAATATCCGACGAACTAGTAAAACTGCCATGGGAACCGGGAAGACGGTAATAGTCACAGTACTAGTTATCGCAGGATTGCTGATGCTGGCTTTGTCTTTTGTTGCTTCAATAGTAGTTGATACCATTGATCAGAGGATTGCAGATGAATGTGAAGATGAGGCAGGTACCATTGGAGAAATTATCGGTGCTGATGAGGGGCAGTGTCAAGACGGCCGCGATATGAGAGACAGAGTTGATTCCATTGGTCAGATGATTGGCTATCTAGGCGCGGCAGTTCTTGTGATATCAGTAATCATGGTTGCAATCAGAAAGAGGCAGTGATTAACCCTCATCCCAACCACGCCAATCCCGATCACCCTCATCCTGCTGGGATTTCTTAGTGACCTCCGTTTGGGTAGGGAATGGATCCGCTACCGTCTCCTCCTCCGTTTCCGGTAGGCCGCGGTACTGTCTGTACAACTCGTCAGTTGTCGGCAGCCTGCCCTCTTTGGACATGACCACGGGCCCTCCGGATTTCTTACGCTGCCCTCGTCCTGCGAGGACCAGTATGAGTGCGACGACGCCCAGCGGTATTCCGAGGCAGCACCCGAAGAACATCATCACGAACCAACCGTTCCCGAACAGTGCTTTCTGTGCTGATACATCATCCACGAACCACAGGGTGGTGTTTCCGTCATTGTGCAGGGTGTAATCACCGGCCTGAGCCGACCTGAAGACCCTCACAGGGACATACAAAATCCCATCCTCACCAGGTCTCTCGAGATCTAGGCGCGTGGGTGCCGAACCACTTTCTTCAGACCCTGTTGTATCAATCAACCTGAGTTCAGCAGACTGCGAATCCTCTCCGGTGACTCGAAGAGCAACATATTCGCCTAATTGATCTAAATTGACTTCCCCACTCTCTCCGGTTTCCAACTCCAGAAGATGCCGCTGGGACGGATCCAACTCATCGAACATTGCTGGCATGGCGTTGTAGTAGGATACTACCCCTATCAGCACCAGTAGTAGGGAGGCTCCTGAGAGCCTCTTGGCCCAGAGCGTAACTTCTGCCACGGCCCGAGGTGATGGCTCCGTGCTATCAGACTTCTCAATCAGTAGGCGAGACCGACATCCGGATGAGCCAACTTCTCAGGGAGATAGGTATCTGTCACGAAATCCAGCCCGTACTTAGCTAGGGACTGCTGCTCGGCCTTCTTCCCAAGCTCCTGCATCAACTCAATCTGCTGCTGCCACCACCCCGTAGAGAATCTAGGGTCGGACAATTCAGCCTGCAGAGCGCCCAAGTCTTGTTTTGAGAGGTCATCGCTAGGTAGGTCATAAGCGAGAATATCGTCTGCAGTAATCCCTAGATATATCGCACCCTTGCTCGCTAGGTACTCTGAGATGTGAGCAGTCTTGATGGCCCCATATGCGATACTAGCAAAGATTCTGAACGACCATGGGTCACAGTCAGCAAATACTACGATTGGCTTTTTCCACTCGTCACTCATTCGTCGCATAATTCGACGAGTGGAGCGTGCAGGTTGTCCCTTGAGATGGACCAGCGCGCACCGCGCCTCCTCATCGAAACCGTTCTCAATCAGTCGATCAAACATCCCACCGGTCTCTATTGCCATGACGAAATCTATGTCCTCATCAATGAGTCTGAGTTTCTCTGACTCGACGTTGTAAGGGACTCCGTATCCAGAGTCGCCGACGTCGTCGCGACAGTTTATCCTCATCCAGTCGCCACGTCGATTACGCTCTTCAAAAGTCACGTTCCCAATAATTCTCGCCCCATCCTCCTCTGGCCTTAGACGGAAGTCCTCGCGTAGACACTTGGTGACAATCTCAAGATCCTCAGCTAGGTTGTTGCTCTCGTTCTGTGAGTGGAACTTGCCGTTGCCCCAGCCTTCGGAAATGTAGTACATCTCTCTCAGGGTTGAGGACTTACCAGTATTGATCATCTCCTCGATGAACTCGGTGACGTGTAGTGAGCGCAGCAACTGTTTGGCGGAGCCGAGATTGGTTGCGTCGCGTACCGTCCTTTTCTTGCCATATTTGTAGACTCCCAACCGCTGGTCGAAGCCGATGTTACTCTTAGAGCGGACAGGCAGTGTCATCGTCGGAGGATTGCCCTTGGACATCTTGTCATGCATCTCTGAAGCCACATTATGGAGGGCTTGAATCACCTCGTCCTCGGATCTCTCTCTGCTTATGCTCATTCATCTACCCCCTGATCTGGAGCCAATGACCCCATGTCGATTACGCCCTCGTCATTTGGGGCCCGAAACACCTCTTCGGCTCTTTCGGCAAGATTCTCAATCACAGGATCTTCCTTGCTGCGCACCTCTTCCACCGCGGCATCAAGAGCCTCCTTGTTCCTCATCTCATCGAGTAGATTCTCGTCAATTTTGGTGGCCCCAATGATGTCGCCATTTCCTCTGAAAAAGATTTCCGCATCTGACCAATCACCCTTGTTGAGGCCGGAGACGGTGAACGAGATAACCGCCGAGGAGCCAGGGTCCAGGGTGTCCAACCGCCAAGCCCACAGACCGTGAGTCTCTTTACGGCCCCCGATAGGGTTGTCCACCATGGTGACAGTTTCACTCTCGGGCCATTTGGCTAAGATTGTGTACGCCCGTGCTCGAGCGGTGTAGTTGAACACGGTGATATCGCAGGTCGCCAGTTTCCTCGTTGTGTCCCATCCAATATCTTCCTCGCAGAAAACCGCATTCATAATCTGGGTGATTATGGGCGCCAGATTAGGCTCCTCTCGGCCTAGTATTTGCGAGGTTTTGTGTGATATCTCAGGGAGAATGACGTTTATCAACTCGAACTTTTCTTGAGCTTTCTTCCTCTGTGAACTTTTCTTAAGGTGATTCCTCAGGCCCTTGCCTACTTCCATCAGAGCCCTCCTGATTTCTGCTAATACCTCCTCGTTGGCAGCGACGGCTTCCTTTGCCTCACTGGTGAACTGGACGTTGGTAGAGGCGAGGTGAATGAGAACGGCCGCTGGCCCCTTGGGTAGCCCCCTACCTCCTGGCTGATCTAGGCCGTAGCGCTTCCAGTCGACAGATTCCACCGCCTTCGTGAGCAGACATCCGCCCTGCTGGTACATCAGGGGCACCCGGTTGGTAAATCGCAGGATCTCAATCGGGCTGTCAGAGGCTAGGTCTCCGCCGAAAACTAGGCCGACTTCGATTTGGAAGGGGTTACCTTGAGTGACCCGTGTTTCTCTGGTAACAGTCGAGGCGAAGCGAGAATCAATCGCCTTCGATAGGCCCTTCTTGATTAGCAGGTCCTCGATGGGAGAGAGGCAGTCAGTAGGCGGATTCAAGAGTTTGACCTTTTGGAATGAATCGAGCACGGCCTGAGCCTCTTCGGCCTTGATTCTGCGAGGTTGCCTGCTCTCCTCAAGCCCTGCCTTCTTGAGAATCTCCCGGGCCGCCCTCATACTGACTCCGGAGAAGTTGTGCCTCAGGAAGGAAGTCATCTTCCTCTCCTCTGCTTCACGTAGCATCCTCTGCAATGTACCGAGATGGATACCGTGAGGATGGGGTTTAATCTCCTTTACCACTCTAGGGAGACGGTCGGTGGTGCGAGGCCAGTGACCTTCTTCAATTACACTCCCGTCACGGTCCTTTACGGTCAGACTGATGGTGGCGTGTGGGTTGACAATCGAAGTCATCCTGAGGTACTGGTAGACCGACTGTTTGCCTCGTTGATACTTGGCTTTCATCTCGGTCCGTATCTTCAAGCCGTGCTTAATTTCCTCACCCGTGAACTCATCAATCCAAACGTCCCTACTTTCTCCACTTTTGATCGCTTTGTTTTTCCTCGTGTCAATACCGAGGTCGACCCGGACCGCTGAAGACTCGTCTTCGACCTTTGAAATAACAGTGGTCTTTGAGCCTGTGGTGAGTTGGCCATACATCACTACTCCAGTAATTCCAATTCCCTGTTGACCGCGGGTCTGCCTGATTGCATGAAACCTCGAACCAAGTAGGAACTTGCCGAAAACGTGTTCGATGACCCCTCTTGGTATGCCCGGCCCGTTGTCTTGAGACATCAGCTCTATTCGGTCATCCTTGAGTCGGTTGATTTCGACTCTGATATCAGGGAGTATCCGTTCCTCTTCGCAGGCGTCGAGAGAATTGTCGACGGCCTCTTTGACAGCTGTGATGATGGATCTCTGTAGAGAGTCAAACCCTAGGAAATGTTTGTTCTTTTCGAAGAATTCGCTTATCGCAATCTGCTTCTGTTTCCCGGCTAGTGGTTTTTCATCGCTCATTCGCAAACCTCCATCAGGTCCTCCCGATACCCGGATGGCACGGGGCCTCTTTTGGATGGAAGTCTCCGGCCGAGGAACGCTCTTAACCCTGTGCAAAGATATCTGGATGCCACGCCGTAATCTTTCCGACAAAGGCGCTGGCCATCACAGTCAGGGGGCTTGCCAGATACAACTTGCCTGGTCCAGAGCGACCCTGGTAATTGCGATTAATAGCTGAGATTGTAACCTGCTCCGCATCATCGCTAATTCCGGGCCCGGCTCCTATACAGGCACCGCACCCGGGGTCGATTAGTGTGACACCTGCGCGTTCGAACATTTCGCTCCAACCGTTCTTTTCGGACAGGTTCTTCACCGTCTTCGAGCCGAACTGGATGTAGCAGTTGACACCTTCGGGAATTGCCAGACCTGCTTCAAGCGCCGCCTCGGTGACTTGTGCGTAGTAGGCGAAATCATCATCCTTACCAGCGGTGCACGAACCCGCGTAGGCGATGTCTATTCTGACTTCGCCAATTTCGTCTATGTAAGCACCGTTTGTCGGGTCAGAAGGAATCCCCTCGTCAGGATTACCAGGATGTGCGACCATCGGACGAATCTGTGTCAGGTCGATGGTGTGTACTCCCCCGTGGTACTCCGCTCCGTCGTCCGGCAGCACGAAGGCGCTGCGCACCTCTGCCTCACTCAGTCCCGATCTGCGGTTCATCAACCAATCTACAGTGAGGCTGTCTGGTTCGCATATCCCAGTCTTAGCACTACACTCAGTGGCCATGTTGCACAGAGTAGCTCTCTCATCCATCGACAAACTAGCAAGTCCGGTGCCACCGAACTCCATACTACGATCAAGCGTCTCGGACTCAGCAGCATACTTCCAGAGGATATGGAGTATGACATCCTTGGCTGTGCACCCGGGGTCTAGGTTACCCACCAACTCGAAGCGAATACTCTCTGGGACTTGTACAAAAGCGAATTGGTTGTGCACGAGGTTGGCGTACTCGGTCGAGCCGACACCGTAGGCTAGTGCGTTTGTAGCGCCTCCCATGCAGGTATGCGAATCGGTTGCTTGAATGAAATCACCAACATCGATGAATTCCTCTCTGGCAACTTGATGGCAGATGCCAGGGCTGATACCGTCTTCCGCGGAATAGTCGCGCACCCCGGTGTGTTGCTGGAACACACGCTGCATATCTCGCAGGGTCTGAATCTTCTCTGTGAAACGACCAAACCTCGGCACTCCGGTGGCGTACAGCAAATGGTCCTCGAAGACTGCGTATTTTGATGGATTGGGAAGCGAGTAATCGTTGCCGTATTCTTGTTTGAGGAACTCGTGGACCTGTGCAGTTGTGAACTCATGTGAGTAGCCTCCGTCGACCTGCGAGAGCACGGCGTCACCGGGTTTGACATAGCGCGCCGCGCCGTTTCGACCCAGAAGTTTGTTCGCAATCATCTTCTCCACCATAGTCATCGGTCGCGACTCGGTCTTCAACTCAGGGAGGCTGATATCCCCTTCTCTGAGACTCTTCGCGAACGGCAGGATGCCACCGTTTTCAATAATCAGTCTGGTCACCGGGTCGTACTCAGAGGTGAACTCGTTCAGCGAGATACTCTCACCGGATTGCAGTCTCTCCAGCATCCCGTAGTCGCCCATCAATTGACCAAGATTGATGTTGTTCCGCTCGTGAATCGGTGCGAAGGACGCCGCGATAATAATCCTGATTCCCGACCAGCGTTCGCACTGAGCGGCAGTCTCGCGGCTTGATCCCGTGCCCTTACGGTGTCCAGATACTATGGCTTCGAAGCCACCGTCCAGCAATGCACGGGGCTCGAACACACGCCTCCCTTCGTGAACTAGGCCGGCGTAGGCATTCTCGGCTATGATTCCCGGCTCGTGGTCAAAACAAACCCAAGCCGGAGTCATGACGTCGGTGTTGATGTCATCAAGCAGATCGTCGGCCTTGAGATTAACCATACACAAATCAAGACCCTCGTAGAGTTGCCTGCGTATCAGCTCGAGATCCTTGGTGAGAAAGAGCACTCTCTTACCAGGGGTCAGAGATATCTGTTCTGGGGGCCACTGTTCGGACAAGGTTACACCACCTCTTTCGATTAACGTCAAGGCCGCGCTCTATTTCATCATTCTCAATGGTCGTATTGCCTTACACAGCCACTCAGTAAGGCGATTGTATTTTTTTCCTAATACTATCACTCTTAAATAAGATGGTCTGTCGGGATTTACTACCTTTGCCAGCAAGGGTGGTGTAAAAATGGCAGACGAAGGATACCTAGTGGAAGACACTGTGAAGTGCAGCGAGTGCGGTAGCAGGAGCTTGAACAGAGACGAAACCAGAGGAGAAGTTGTGTGTGAGGACTGCGGACTAGTCCTAGAAGACAACGTAATCGACCAAGGCGCTGAGTGGCGCGTGTTCAGCCCTGAGCAGGGCGATCAGCGTGCACGTACGGGAGCACCTATGACGGTCATGCTGCACGACAAGGGACTGTCAACCGATATTGACTGGCAGAACAAAGACTACTCTGGAAAGGCTATCTCTAGCCGCTATCGAAGCCAGTTCTATCGCATGAGGAAGTGGCAGAAGCGCTCCCGCGTAAGCAACGCCACCGAGCGAAACCTCGCAATGGCTCTTGCCGAGCTCGACCGTATGGCTAGCCGCCTTGATCTGCCGAAGTCGATTCGTGAATCAGCCGCTGTGAACTACAAGAAAGCCGTTGAGGCTAGGCTCATCCGCGGACGTTCTATCGAAGGAGTCGCCGCAGCTAGCCTCTACGCTGCCTGCAGGCAGTGCAACAATCCTCGAACCCTTGACGAAATTGGGGAGGCCAGTCGAACCGGCCGCAAGGAGATTGGCCGGACCTACCGCTTCATGGTCCGCGAACTCAAGATGAAGATACCACCTACCAAGCCGGAGGACTACATACCAAGATTCTGTTCTGGCCTACATTTGGACGCCGAAGTCCAGTCGAAGGCATACGAACTAATCGCCGCTGCTCAGGAGAAGGAACTCACAAGTGGACGAGGTCCAACTGGAATAGCAGCCTCAATCATCTACATCGCTAGTGTTCTGTGCGGCAAGCGCAGGACCCAGCGCGAGGTTGCCGAGGTAGCAGGCGTGACCGAGGTCACCATCCGCAACCGATACAAGGAACTGATTCAAAACCTCAACATCGAGCTTGAGATCTAAGATGAAGACTAGGCCAGTTGCGAGGCTTACGAGCAACCAGTCGTGGAGCCGCAGGCGTCGCACTTCAGGCAGGTTCCATTGCGAACCATCTGGCTGCTGCCGCAGTCATCACAGATGTCCCCCGTGAAACCCATCTCTCGGGCCGCTCGCCTCTCACGTGCCTCTGCATCTCTCTCTTGAATGGGACCGACCGCTGCATCCAGAGTCATCTGAACCTCCCTCTTCTCACCCTCGGTCCGCATCACTCCCTGATCGGTAATCTCAGGCTTGCTGATAGAGAACTGATCGAAGTCCTCGGCCGCAACGTGGGCAAGGTCCTCCCGGCCAGCGTAATCGATGGCCAACTCCCTGAAGATCCAGTCAACCAGGCTTGAAGCCATCTTGACTCGCCCACTACCACCTTCAACCGGTCCACTTGGCTCGAACTTCTGGAAGGTGAACACCTTGATGAAAGCCTCCAGTGGTACGCCGTGTTGCAAAGCGATGGAGACTGCTATTGCGAATTGGTTGAGCATGGCTCTCCAAGCGGCACCCTCCTTGGAGGTAACCAGAATAATCTCTCCCAGTTTGCCATCAGGATACTCGCCGGTGATTAGACGCACGCTGTGCCCGCCAATCCTAGCTTTGGTGGAAGTAGCCCTCTTCCTGTCTGGAAGTGAGCGTCTGGTTGCGATGAAATTCACGAACGACTCAGCCACTGGTTGAGCCATGGGTTCTGGGAGGGGCAGTGCCTTGACAGTCTCCTTGACCATTTTCTTGACCAACTCTTCCTCTTCAGTAACCTCTTCGGCCAGTTCGGTGTCCTCGACGAGTTTGTTCATCAGAGGTTGCGATAATTTTGAACAGTCGCGATAAACCGCACACGCCTTGTTCATAGTAGTGTGACTGAGGTTGTAAGCTTCTCTGACATCATCTACTGTTGAATTAGATGGCATGTTAATGGTCTTGGAAATCGCTCCTGAGATGAATGGCTGTGCAGAAGCCATCATCTTCACATGAGCAGGCCATGCGATTGACCTCGTTCCTTTCGCCCCGCATGGAGTGGCACAGTCGAACACGGCCAGATGTTCTTCCTTGAGTCCAGGCGCTCCTTCGATGGTCAGATTTCCGAAGATATGAGATTGGGCCGCTTCAATCTCTTCAGAGGTGAAGCCGAGGAAGTCTAGGGTATCGAAGAATGAATCCTCATATTGCTCCTCTGACATTCCGAGGGCTCCTGTGCACAGTTCCTTTCCGAGTAGAGTCGGTGCGAAGGCCGAGCGCAAATCGAACACATCACCCATTTTATTCTCTACAGCAGCGAGATCCTCAGTACTGAAGCCAACTTCCTTCATACGATTCACTGGTAGTGTGGGGCATCCGCTGAGTCGTCCAGTGCCTACGATATACTCCTCAATCGTCTTGCACTTGCTATCGGAGTAGCCAAGTCGACGAAGAGCACTCGGTACACCCTTGTTGACAATCCTCAGCGAACCACCTCCGGCTAGCGTCTTGAACTGCACAAGTGAGAACTGGGGTTCGACACCGGTGGTGTCCGCGCCCATCACCAGACCGATGGTACCAGTGGGCGCTATGACTGTGGTCTGTGCGTTCCTATATCCATGCTCCTCTCCATCTCTGACCGCACGGTCCCAGGATTCCCTCGCCGCCTCTAGTAGATCCTTCGGACATTTCTTCGAGTTAATTCCCATAGGTGGAACAGTGAGGCCCTCATATTCGTCCACCGGCGAATCGTATGCAGCCCTCCTATGGTTCCTCATCACTTTCAGCATGTGTTCGGAGTTTCTCTCGTAGTCAGAAAAGGCCCCGAGTATCGAAGCCATCTCCGCACTAGTAGAGTAGGTCTCTCCGCACATGATGGAGGTAATTGCTCCACATATTGCATAGGCTCGCTCATCATCATAGGGAATACCCATGTGCATCAACAGAGAGCCTATGTTGCAGTAGCCCAGACCTAGAGTACGGTACTCGTACGACTTGCGCGCTATCTCCTCAGAGGGGAACTGCGCCATTAGAACGCTAATCTCAAGGGTCGTAGTCCAAAGCCTGACACTATGTCTGAAGTCATCTATTTGGAAAGTCTGAGTGTCGAGGTCGTAGTAGTGTAGTAGATTGATACTGGCCAAATTGCAGGCAGTGTCATCGAGGAACATGTACTCTGAGCAGGGGTTGGAGCCGTTGATTTTCCCTCCCTCAGGGCAGGTATGCCACTCGTTGATAGTGGTGTCATATTGGACACCGGGGTCAGCACAAGCCCAAGCAGTGTAAGCCACCTTGTCCCACAATTCTCCTGCATCAAGGGTCTTGCATGGTTCGGGACTTCTTCCCTCTGCTTCTGAACTATCTAGTTCGGTCCTCCAGTAGAGGTTCCAATCACCGCCCTCCTTGACCGATTCCATGAACCGATTCGGGACGCGGACTGAGTTGTTGCTGTTCTGACCAGATACAGTAAGGTAAGCCTCACCCTGCCAGTTGGTGTCCAGAACCTCGAAATCGACACCTTTCCATCCCTGCTTCGCAAGGTCCAGTATCCTTTGGATGTGGGGTTGTGGAACATGTTCTCCAATGGCTCGCACCATGGCTCTACGCAGACCAAGGTTGGTGTTCTGATCGAATCGACCCTCGTCGTCGTCGTAATCCCAAATCGCATCCATTAGGACATTAGCGTGCTTCTGTAGGACATTACTCCCTATCACTAGTGCTGAGACCTTTTCCTCCTCACTCGACTTCCAGTCTATGTATTCCTCGATATCGGGATGGTCGAGATCCAGAGTGACCATCTTGGCTGCTCTTCTGGTGGTGCCTCCGGACTTTATCGCCCCGGCGGCCCTATCACCTATCTTGAGGAAGGACAACAATCCGCTCGAACTCCCCCCACCCGAGAGAGGCTCACCCGCTCCTCTAATTCTGGAGAAGTTTGAACCGGTTCCTGAACCATACTTGAATAGCAACGCTTCTCGGTTCCACAGTCCCATAATTGACTCCGAGCCACCGACTAGAGAGTCGGATACTGATTGGATGAAGCAAGCGTGAGGTTGAGGATGTTCGTAAGCGTTAGTCGAATACTCCAGTTCGCCACTGGCAGGGTCGATGAACGAATGGCCTTGAGCTGGCCCCTCGATGCCATAGGCCCAATGCAGTCCGGTGTTGAACCACTGGGGGCTGTTAGGTGCCGAGCGCTGGCTTGCAATCAAGTAACACATCTCGTCGAAGTAGGCGTGGGCATCAGCCTCGCTGGCGAAGTAGCCGTACTTCCAGCCCCAGTAGGTCCAGGTCCCTGCGAGCCGACGGAAGAGATTCCTCCCGTCAGTCTCCCCACCCATTCTCTCTTCGGCTTCTACAGTCTGAAGCCTCTCGTGATCTGGTGCACTCCGCTGTAACCAGATGGGAACATTATCTTCCGGCACCTTACGTAGATACTTCGGAACGCCGGCCTTACGTAGGTACTTCTGTCCTAACACCTTTCCAGGTACGCCCGTGAAGCCTGAGGGAAGTTTCACCCCCTCGACGGTGTCTGCTATAGAACCGTCTGGGTTCCTAATCTCAACATCCATCTCTATCCATTCGAAGGCGTCGAACGGGTCATCACCGGCCGTTGTGAACCGACGCTCGATGACCATCCCGGATTCTACGATTCCGGCTTCGGTATCCGCTTTGGTTCTAGTCTGCATGCCCCCTCCCTCCTTCGTCGATTCCGATTCGATTTGCCCTTATCCCACGCAAGGGATTCACTCTTCCTAATGGAGGGTGTTTAATGATTGAGGAAAACTTCAGTTGTCACCGAGGCGAATCAAGGAATTATCCACTACCTCCATAGAACACCAATTGTTAGATTATTGCTTCCATCAGGATCTCATATCAAGTGACCAATCCAATGATGCTCCTGAACGAGTAATCATTATCCCGATTCTACAATATCTCTCGTGACTACTTTCAATGAGTCGACGAACAAGGACTTCGGAAACATCACCTTTAATGATATAATTCATGTTGACAGATGTGAAAACCTTGGGAACTTTTTCCGCCATCTCAACCTCGATTTCTACAGTCGCAAATTCCACATTTGCTATTCTATGTTTTAGACCATCAATTACATCGATCAAAGAGCAAGCAGCGTGTGCGTGAATTACCATCTCAGTAGGGCTGGGAGAAGAGTCACCGTATATTCCAAAACTCTTACCGCTGGAAGCGGTGCCAACATAACCGCCTGCTCCGGTCCACTTCACCTCCCCCTTCATGCCCCACTCACCGGCGCCATCGCCCTTGAAGGGTTGGCTTCATGAAGGGGGGGTTGGTCGGCGCGCTGAGAGACATGGTCGATGGTACCCAAGTATCGATGGTGGAAGGCCACCTGAGCGTGCCCAACGACCCCATCGTGCACTATATCGAAGGTGATGGTATAGGCATCGATATCACACCGGTCATGATGACTGTGGTAAACGCCGCAGTCGAGCATGCCTATGGAGGCCAGCGCAGCATCCATTGGAGTGAGGTATTGGCCGGACAGAAAGCCTTCGATGCCACCGGTGAGTGGTTACCCGAGGTCACCAAGCAAGCAATGCGCGGGGGGCTAGTCTCGATTAAGGGGCCATTGACAACCCCAGTCGGTGGAGGCATCCGCAGCCTCAACGTGGCGCTCCGCCAACAACTCGACCTCTATGCATGCGTTCGCCCCGTTCGCTGGTACACAGGAACTCCGAGCCCAGTCAAGGATCCAGGAGCGGTGGACATGATTATCTTCCGAGAAAACAGCGAGGATGTCTATGCCGGTATAGAATGGGAGGCGGGCAGTGATGAAGTCAACAAAGTAATCAACTTCCTCCAGGATGAGATGGGGGTCAACAAGATCCGATTTCCCGAATCCAGCGGCATCGGTATCAAACCAGTCAGTCAGGAGGGAACTGCACGCATTGTCCGCGCAGCTATCAATCATGCAATCGAGAACGACAAGGACAGCGTGACACTGGTTCACAAGGGCAACATCATGAAGTTTACAGAGGGAGGCTTCCGTGACTGGGGCTATCAACTCGCAAAGGACGAATTCAGAGCCACCGAACTCGATGGCGGGCCATGGTGCACCATGACCAACCCGAGAACAGGCACTGAGATTACTATCAAGGACGTCATTGCGGATGCCATGCTCCAACAGATTCTCACTCGCCCTCGCGATTACGGTGTGCTGACCACTATGAACCTCAACGGTGACTACATTTCGGACGCGCTTGCAGCTCAAGTTGGAGGCATCGGAATTGCTCCCGGTGCCAACATCAACTACGACACCGGGGTCGCCATCTTCGAGGCCACTCACGGGACAGCTCCCAAGTACGCCGGGCAAGACAAAGTCAACCCTGGCAGCCTGATTCTGTCGGCGGAGATGATGCTACGCCACATGGGCTGGACAGAGGCCGCCGATCTCATCGTCAACGGTGTAGAAGGTGCAATCAGCGCTAAGACCGTGACCTACGACTTCGCACGCCTGATGGACGATGCGACTTTGCTCAAGTGCAGTGAGTTCGGTGCCGCCATCATCGCACACATGTGAGTTGACCCCTATGGATTTCGCTTCTCTCAATCTCTGTCAGCCTTTGCTGGATGCCCTCGACGAGATTGGTTACGTCACACCAACACCGATTCAAGCCCAAGCCATTCCCGATCTCATTGAAGGCCGGGACATGCTTGGTTGCGCCCAAACGGGCACGGGAAAGACAGCCGCTTTCGCCTTACCAATCCTCGATGCGATGGCCGAAAATCCGCGCGCGGGCTCACGTCGCATCCGCGCTCTGATGCTGTGTCCAACGCGTGAACTCGCGTCTCAGATTCACGATAATATCGAGCAATACGCACAGCATCTTGACATCCGTTCGATGGTCATGTTTGGCGGAGTATCGCAGCGTCCACAGGTGAACAATCTACGCCGTGGCGTTGACATCCTAGTCGCCACACCGGGTCGCTTGCTTGACCTCATCTCTCAGGGATACGTTGACTTGTCCCATGTACAATTCCTCGTTCTCGATGAGGCCGATCGAATGCTCGACATGGGTTTCATCCGAGACATCCGCAAAATTCTCGCACAAATTCCAAAGAAACGTCAGAGTCTGCTGTTCAGTGCTACCATACCACACTCGATTGTCGAATTGTCCCGTGGTATGCTCTCCGACCCGGTAAGAGTTTCCATCACACCGGAATCGACCACCGTCGAGGCCATTGAACAGTCCCTGATGTTTGTTATGAGAGGTGATAAGCGTGGCCTCTTGACCTACATTATCGAGGAGGAGCGACCAGAGAAGGTACTCGTGTTCAGTCGCACCAAACACGGTTGCAATCGCATCGTCAAGCAGCTCGGACAAGACGGTATCGAAGCACTCGCAATCCACGGCAACAAGAGTCAGGGCGCGCGTGAGAAGGCCCTCCGTCGATTCCGCAGGGGCACCCTCCAGGTACTAGTCGCCACTGACGTGGCGAGCCGCGGCATCGATGTTTCCGACATCAGCCACGTCATCAATCTGGATCTACCCAACGAGCCTGATGTCTATGTGCACCGCATCGGACGCACGGGACGTGCAGGCCAAGGGGGTATCGCCATCGCTTTCTGCGATGAGAACGAAGGTGAGTATCTGCGTGGTATTGAGAAGACGATTCGTCAAGACATCCCTGTTGATGAGGACCAACCTTTCCACTCTGAGAAGGCTCGGTCACGCAAAGGGAACAAGGCGCCCAAGAAGCAGCAGAATCGGGGCCGCGGCCGGCGTCGGCCGCGCAATAACAAATCCAACGGTAAACGCTCGAATGGGAAATCAAATCACCAATCCAATGGTAGACGCAGTGGCCGGCGTTCAGGCAGTGGCCGAAGCCGCAAACAACGTAAGCACTAGGCCCGTTAATGAGTTCAGCCAAGCGGTGATTTCTCACATGGCTTAGAGCAACATCTTCGCAGCAACTATCACTACAAGAGCAATTAGCCCATACCTGATCATTTCTGGACTGAATCCATCGAGCGCCGAACCCAATCGGACTACGCTGTCGTTCGGTCGCACCCTCTCTGGGACCTTGATTCCGACATCATCACCTGCTCCAGCACTCTCAACCGGATTCAGATCAATCTGCATGGATTCGACATCCATCTCGAAGTTCGTCGTCGCGCCCGAGAACCTGATTCTGTCCCCGATAGAGAGATCTCCTGTGAGTTCAAGAGCCGCTACGCCGACCTTCCGAAAATATCGGTCGACCCGGCCTACTTCTTCGTCTGACACATTTTCACCTCGTCGGTCGAGCAGGGCTTGAGGCCATCAACTTACGGATTCGATATTTTTCCCTTGTTTTCGCAATTTAGCACACTACCGAATTAATTCAAACCCAAGTGTAAAACTACACCGTAGGTGTAATTATTGATACTTGAAGTTTAATTATAGCAGTGCGATAAGGCAGGCACATGCCCGCCGTTATCGTTGGTTATGCCCGCTCACCCTTTACTCCCGCAAAGAAGGGGGCGCTGGCAAGGACGAGACCCGACGACATCGCCGCAGTGGTAGTGAACCAACTGATATCGGACGTCGGAATCGACCCATCCCTAGTTGAGGATCTAATAGTGGGTTGTGCCTTCCCCGAGGCCGAGCAGGGCTACAACCTAGCCCGAATCATCACATTCCTCACTGATTTGCCTGAGACTGTCCCTGGAGTTACCATCAACCGCTTCTGCGGCTCTTCTATGCAGTCCATCCATGATGCAGCAGCACGCATCAACTCAGGACAGGGGCACGCTTTCATCGCTGGTGGCGTAGAGAGCATGTCGCGTATTCCCATGACTGGATTCAATCCGATGCCGAACCCCGTGCTCGCCGAGGAGGCGATGACTTCGATGGGGATTACTGCCGAGAACCTATCTAAAATTCATGGAATCGACCGCGATGCCCAAGAGGCATTTGCCATTGAGAGTCAAGCAAGGGCCAACAATGCGCAAGAGTCGGGTTCGTTCGCCGATGAGATAGTACCCATTGAGACTACAGATGGTACGGTGCACGAAGATGGTTGCATAAGGTCTGGGACCAACGCCGAGGGACTCAGAAAGCTGCGGCCAGCGTTCGATGCTAATGGCACAGTCACCGCAGGCACCGCTTCCCCCCTCACCGATGGTGCAGCCTTTGTGTTTGTCTGCTCGGAGGAGTTCGCAACAGAGCACGGCCTCGTGCCGATGGCCCGCATCAAGAGCGCCGCCGTCTCCGGATGCGCCCCCGAGATCATGGGCATCGGTCCCGTTGCCGCCTCTCGTAAGGCACTGGAGCGGGCCGGACTTTCTCTTGACGACATCGACCTGATTGAGCTCAACGAGGCCTTCGCCGCACAATCTCTAGCGGTGATAGGAGAGCTTGGTCTGGATACAGACAAGGTCAACATCGAGGGCGGAGCCATCGCTTTAGGACACCCCCTTGGTGCCAGCGGTGCCAGAATTACCGGCAAAGCCGCTCAACTGATGCAGAAGAACGGCGCTAAACACGCACTAGCCACTCTATGTGTTGGGGGCGGAATGGGCATGGCCACTGTGCTCGAGAGGGTCTAGGTGGTATTCTTGTCTGGCTCCATACAAAGCGTCGCCGTCATAGGCAGCGGTGTGATGGGGGCCGGAATTGCTGCCCACTGCGCCAACGCCGGTTGCAAGGTCCTACTGTTGGACATCGCTAAGGCGGGCGACGATCGCAGCGCTATCGCCAGAACAGCGGTCGAGCAGATGGCGAAATCAAATCCCGAGATGCTGATGCACAAGCGCAATGCAAAACTCATCAGTTCGGGTAATATCGAGGACGATTTGGATAAACTCTCTGAGGTTGACTGGGTAATTGAGGTCATCATTGAGAACCTCAGCATCAAACAAAAACTCTACGCTAGTATGTCCGAGCACCTTGGTCCTAGAACCATTGTCTCCTCAAACACCTCCACCCTTCCCCGATCCGAGCTCGTCGAGGGCATGTCTTCTGAGATGGCTACTCGCTTCCTGATTACCCACTTCTTCAATCCGCCGAGATACCTTCCTCTCCTCGAGGTAGTCACTTCCTCCGAGGTTGACAACTCAGTGACGGACAGGCTCTGCGCCTTCGCCGACGAGCGTTTAGGAAAACGGGTGATAATGTGCAACGATACTCCTGGATTCGTTGGTAACAGACTCGGTGTGTACTTTATCCAGAGGGCATTCAAGGCAACAATCGATCATGGGTTCACGGTTGAGCAGGCCGACGCGATGCTGGGCCGACCGATCGGAATACCCAAGACAGCGGTGTTCGGACTGATGGATCTGGTCGGCATAGATCTGAGTGTGCACGTGATTGAGAGCCTAATCTCACACCTACCTGATGATGACCCGTTCCACGACATTGTAGGTACTGGTGAGGATATCATCCAGGCAATGATTGCCGATGGGTACACTGGCCGTAAGGGCAAGGGAGGATTCTATCGCCTCAATAAAGAGGGGGGCAAGCGCGTCAAAGAGGCCAGAAATTTGACTACAGGAGAATACACCCCTGCAAATCGAAAGGCAGCTTTTTCCTCAGCTAGGATGGGCAAACAGGGTCTTGGACCCCTGATTGACTACCCCGACGAGGGTGCTGCCTTCGTCTCGGAAATCCTGCTTGACACACTATCTTACGCAGCGCATCTCGTACCCGACGTGACAGGCGATATCTATTCGATAGACACTGCCATGAAGGCGGGATTCAATTGGAAATCAGGACCTTTTCAGATGATGGATTCGATAGGCTCCGCCAGCATGGTTGAGCGACTTGAGGAGAGTGGGCGCAGTGTGCCCGACTTCCTCAGGACCGCTGCCGACAATGGAGGATTCTACTCAATCGAGGACGGTGAGATTCAGAGACTCACTCCCGATGGCTCCATGGTCGTTGTCGACCGTCCCGAATCGACTCTTACGGTTACCGACCTCAAGCGGCGGGGAAAGCCACTCAAGCGCAACGGCTCGGCAAGCATCTGGGACATGGGGAACAAGATACTGCTAGTTGAGTACCACTCAAAGATGAACGCAATGGACCCGATGAACATTGAGATGCTGGTCAACGCGGTTGACATCGCCGAGTCAGAGGGCTGGAAGGGTATCGTGATTGGCAATGACGCCGCCAACTTCTGCGCTGGAGCGAATCTGGGTCTGGTACTCTTCGCGGTTAATCTAGCGGCTTGGAAGGACGTCGAGGATTTTATCGCCGCTGGACAGGACACATATCAGGCGCTGAAGTACTGCGAGGTGCCCGTAGTTGCCGCTTCGACAGGGATGTGCTTGGGAGGAGGTGCCGAGGTGTTGATGCACTGCGATGCCATCCAAGCTCACGCCGAGTCATACATCGGACTCGTGGAGGTTGGAGTGGGAATCATTCCTGCCTGGGGTGGCTGCAAGGAACTGATGGCCCGCCTGCGCAATTTCGGATTGGTCTCTGAGGGCCCGATGGGAGCCGTCATGAAGGCCTTCGAGTACATCGGGACAGCCCAGGTAGCGAAGTCGGCCGAGCAGGCGCGTTCGATGGGATTCATCGGACCCAATGACTGCATTACGATGAATCGTGACCGCTTGCTCGCGGATGCCAAGATTCGCGCGCTTGAGTTGTCCGAGGGCTATGAGCCCCCCGAGCCGCACACATACAACCTCCCCGGTCCAACCGGCAAGACAGCGCTCGAACTGGCAGTCAAGGACCTCGCGTTATCTGGTCAGGCCACACCTCACGATGTTGTGGTGACCAACGAGCTGGCTTGGATACTGACTGGAGGGGATACCGACATGACTGAGACCACGGATGAGGATGATATCCTCGCCATGGAGAGGGAAGTAATAGCTAGATTAGGACGCCACGAGGACTCTCTGGCAAGGATGGAGCACATGCTGGAGACCGGCAAGCCGTTGAGGAACTGAGGTGAGAGAATGACAGTGTGGGAGCCACCTATTAGGGAATACGACTTCCTATTCAACGAGGTATTCAATGCAATCGAATCGATAGAGGGACTGGGCTTCGAGGACTTCGACGCCGACTATCTAGCCATGCTTACAGAGGCCTGGGGGATGCATGCCAAGGAGGTCTGGCTACCAATTAATGAGCTGGGTGACAAGGAGGGCCTGAAGTTCGAGGACGGAAATATTTCGATGCCACAAGAATTCAAGGATGCCTATCGAAAGGGCATCGATGAGGGGTGGCTCGCAACCGCTTGCAAACCAGAGCATGGAGGTATGGGTGTACCCACCTTCTTCTCATCAGTCACTTGGGCTGAATTCGCTACTTCTGCCTGCATGGCTCTCAGCGTACTCCCAGCACTTTCGATAGGTGTCTACGAGGTTCTCATATCCAATGGAAGACAAGATCTCGTCGACTACTTCGCTCCGAGCCTCGCTTCAGGAGAGTGGGCTGGCACGATGTGCCTGACAGAGCCTCACGCTGGTACCGACCTCGGCATCATCACGACTAGGGCAGAACCAGAGGACGATGGCACCTATCGGATATCCGGCACTAAGATTTTCATCACCTATGGAGAGCATGACATGACTGACAACATCGTCCATCTGGTTCTCGCCAAGGCCCCTGGGGGTCCGGAAGGCACCAGAGGCATCTCTCTCTTTCTAGTCCCCAAATACCTACCAGCAGAGTGGGAGTCTGGTGGAGTTGAAGGGATATCCCACGACCTAGTCTCTGGTCACAACGGGGTGACCTGCTCGGGCAGTGAGGAGAAGATGGGGCTGCACGCATCTCCAACATGTGTGATGAATTTCGACGATAGTGTTGGTTGGTTGGTTGGTCCGCTACACGGCGGTATGCCGTTGATGTTCCAAATGATGAATCGCGAACGCTTAGCTACAGGACTAATGGGATTGGGCCTCGCCGAGATTGCCTACCAAAACGCCCTCACTTGGTCGCGAGATCGTCGCCAAGGACGAGATCTAAGGGGCATCCGCGATCCAAACGAACCTGCTGACAACATCCTAGTCCATCCCGACGTCCGTCGCATGCTTCTCGAGGCCAAGGTCAACAACGAAGGTTGTCGCGCCCTCGCAGTCTGGACCGGTATCCTAATCGATCAGATGAACAGTGACGATCCGGAGGTAGCCGAGCCTGCCGAGGCACTGGTGGCATTGTTCACTCCTATCATCAAAGCCCACTTCACCGATCTTGGTTGTGAGACCTGTTCCACCTGCATGCAGGTCATGGGTGGAGCTGGCTACTGCAGCGAGTTCGGAGTCGAGCAATTCTACCGCGATGTCAGAATATCAAAGATTTGGGAGGGGACCAACGGAATCCAAGCGCTAGACCTAGCTGGGCGTAAAATCACCCAGAACATGGGCAAGAATCTCCGTCATCTGATGTGGCCACTTACTGAGTTCATCGAGAAGAATCGCGACATCCCTGAGATGGGCGAGTTCAACAAGCCCCTCCATCAAGGTGTCAGGGGTCTGCAGCAAATTACCCTCCTGATGATTGCCGAAGGGATGGCCAATCCGCACTTCCTCGCGGCCGGTGCGACTGACTACTGCCGCTATTTCGGAAACGTACTCCTTGGGTATATGTGGGCCAAGATGGCAAAGGTGTGCCTAGAAAGACAAGGTGAACCGTTCTACGACGCTAAGTTGGCCAGCGCGCGCTTTTTCTTCAAGCGAATCTATCCTGAGACAGTGAGTCTGGCTGCTAAGATACAATCAGGGCCGAAGACTCTGATGGATTACCCCGTGGAGATGTTCTGATGACCGAGGGAAAAGCTGGTCGGAGCCTGAAGATGCGCTTTGAGCGTTCCACAAAGAGGGCCTGGGATCTTCCTACAAAACCATCGAACGAGAAACTCCTCGAGATGTACGCGTTATACAAGCAGGCCACGGAAGGGGATTGCGAGGGCAAGCCCCGAGGGGGCCTGAGGGATCGTGCTAAGCACAAGGCCTGGAAGGCCATAGTCGGAACCAGTGAAGTGGCTGCTATGGAGAGATACTGCGAGATTGTGGATTCATTGATGGGGTAGTCCCATGCCAATAGACGACAGCAAACTGGCCGCAGAGTACAGGGGTCTTCGTGGTCCAGTCAAATTCCGCCTATTCTCCCTCGTCTCCATGCCCGCGGCCAGATTTGCGGGACTTCGTTTGGACCAACTCGATAACGAAATATGTGTCACATCGATTCCAGGTGGTTGGCGCTCGCAGAACCCTTTCAAGACAATGTATTGGGCTGTCCAAGGAATGGGTGCTGAACTAGCGACTGGAGCAGCCCCGTTCGCGATGTCACGCGCCATGTCCGAAAAACTTCGGATGTTTGTAGTGGGCACCGAGGCCACCTTCGGCAAACGTGCAAAGGGCCGAATCAAGTTCACTTGCGACGGAGTTTCAACTGCCTACGACGCCATCGAGCAGAGTCGTGTGAGCGGAGAATCAGTCGAATGCGATCTCAAATCAGTCGGTAGAGACTCCTCTGGAGACATTGTTTCCGAATGGGTCTTCAAGTGGAACTTCCTAGTTATGGATGGGAGTTGATTGTCTGGTAAGTACTAGACTCACTAAGGATGCGGGGATAGAGTATCCCATTATCTGCGGCGCTATGTACCCATGTTCCAATCCCGAACTGGTGGCCGCAGCCGCAGAGGGCGGCGGTTTGGCAATAATGCAACCCGTCTCACTGACGTACGTGCATGGATGGGACCTTCGTGAGGGGATACGCTACATGCGCACCCTGACTGACAAACCAATTGGGTTCAATGCTCTTATCGAGAAGGGCAGCAAGAAGTACTTCGAGAAGATGAATGGCTGGATCGACATCGCGCTTGAGGAAGGGATCCGGTTTTTCGTTACCTCACTGGGTAAGCCCGATTGGGTGTGTGAGAAGGTCCATGCATACGGTGGAGTCGTATACCACGACGTCACCAATAGAAAGTGGGCAGAGAAGGGGAAGGAATGTGGTGTTGATGGGCTAATTTGCGTCAATGATCATGCCGGAGGCCACTTGGGGGATATGTCAATGGAAGAGATTTACGAGGAACTCCGTGATATGGAACTTCCACTAATCTGTGCTGGAGGAATCGGTAGCGAGAAGGAACTCAACAGAGCTCTCGAGTTAGGCTATGATGGGGTACAGATGGGGACGAGGTTCATCGCAACCACCGAGTGTAACACTCCTGAGGATTACAAAACAGCAATCGTGGAAGCCGGCGAGGAGGACATAACGTGGACCAACAGACTCACAGGAGTGCCGATTTCGGTCATTAAAGCTCCTGGATTCAAGCAGGAGAACTCATGGCTAATGCGCAGGCTCCTGCACAGCAGATTCAAGCATACTGCTAGGATGTTACTGAATGCGAATTCATTCATACGATTGAGATATCTCTCTAGAAGCAAGAGCAAAAATACTGCTAATAAGAAAAAATACTACTCGGCTGGCAAAAGCGTCGATACAGTGCACAGCATCGAATCGGCAACCGCCATCATGCAGCGTTTAGGTGAGTCCTTGAACTCCAACCCAAAACTCGTTGAAAAATCACAGGACCCTGTCGTTTAGCTGCTGGGCGTCGCCCACAACACCGAATCCGTATTCCTCCTCAAGCGCCCGTGATACCAGCCTGAAGTCGGAGTCTCGGGTGGCTACCAGAACACTACCCACATCAGATATGCTTGTCGATGCGAGGGCCGCTGCGTCCAGCATGATATCACGGTCCCCCTTCTCAGGATAGATGTCCTCTCCCTTAATCGAAGTCCTCTTTGGGGACCTACCCCCTCTCCTCTTCTGCTCATCCACCCGTTGGAAGACCTCTCTGTGGCCGAGCAGAAAATCCTCCAGATTAATTTCCTCTCCTCTTACTCTAGGGGATTGACTCCACGAATTGAAGGCTCGGCAAATAGAATCAACTCTTTTCATCAAGAAGGCATCATTGACCATCTCAGACCATATCGCCTTGTCGATATAGGTATCCGAAAACATCCTCAGTACAGAGTCGGGGTTCTTGGCGCGATGCATGAACTCACCTCTAGCAGCTGGAGGAATGTGAAGTAGGATCTTCCCCTCTCCTGCACGTCGACGGAGCATCCAGTGGAAAGCCCTCTCTACTGTCCAGTTGAGACTACCTAGGTTGTCTGCTGATAGTTCCTTGACCAAATCGTCTTTGAGGGCCTCAATCAGGATATTCGTATCGACCATGATGAGAGGCTTCAGGGGCAGATTTCTGAGGGGTCTTCTCTGTTTCACCGGAATGGTGCCACTATGACTCACAAAAAGCGCGCGCTGACTCTTCTTCAGAGTGTTAGATTGCTTGGCATCCAGATCCCCCGAAGTGATGGCCTTCTCTAGCATCCACAATCCATTGATGGGGTCAGTGTCGGCTACCTCCATAGCGAGAATTGTAATCTCTCGAGGGTCCTTTTTCCCTCTCATCTCAATCATGAACCTCCTCTCTAAATCAGTCTGCCTACTAGTCTTAGATGTCCGGACCTCCTGCAGAGCAGCCCTAACTCTACCTTGGAAAGGGTCTGGCGGCAACCCGTGCTCATCTGGGTATCTGTACAATCCTTCTAGAACTTCGACTCTTCTATCTCTGATACTTCCTAAAGCACCGTTCCGAGAGAACTCCTCCTCTTGGGCTGCGAATTCGATGAGCCCCGTGCTTGCGGCGGAAGTGTCTCCGTCTTCGTACCTCTTGCAGGTTCTGAGGTAGAGTTTGAAGCGTTTGGTGACTGAGCTTGATAGGGCTGGATGAGCATTCACCAAGGAGACCGCTTCCCTCCACCCGGCGGCATGGGCAAACTCAATCAGTGATTTCCGTAAAACCAGAGCTGAACGTTCAAAGTCCAGTTTCAGTTTCATAGAAGCGTCTTTGTAAGCCCGAGCCGCATTTAATCGGTCCCCACTGGTGCGCAGGATAGCCGCCCTAACAATCTGGAACTCGGGACCAGTCCTGTCATGCTCTCGGTACCAATCCTCTAGGGCGGGGACCCCGAGATTGTGCTCGATGACCAGATTGGTTACGGCTGCAATTGTGCGCATTGCAGCACTATCCAAATCACACAATTGACCGAGAGACTTTACGGCTCCATTCTCGCTTTCCTCCTCTCCTATCTGGAGATCCATTGCGGCGCGATTCAGCTGCAGCGCAATGATTAGGGCACCGAACAGGCGTTTCTCTAGATGATTCAGATCTGCCCTCTGGATGGAGTCCTGCAGATTCTCAATCTTACTCTCTTTTACAACCCCGTCTCCGTCAGGCGATAGGGCCCTTCTGACCTCATTGAGAGACCGGAGTCCGTCAGAATCCAGTTTACCGTGAACGGAATCCATGTCCCGAGGGAGCCCATCTAGCAGAGAGATTAGAGCGACAGAGGCGTCAGAGAGGGCATCGTCACCAGCCGAATTGTCAATTGATTTCAGGGCGGTCTTCCGCAGATCAGCAAGGGAGCCCCTATCGATTCGTGTGCTGCCGGGAAGAAGATGCCACGACATCAGCATCCTGTGAGGGTATGCCATAGTCAGAGAAGGATCTCTCACGAAAGCTGCCACGAGACTCTCGATATCAGCGGCTTTGGTGAATATGTTCAGAATCTCATCGGTATGTCTGATTGACTCCGACTCCCACAGTTTACTCGCCGCCTGCAGTCCAATCTGAATAGGCGCTCCTTCATGCCTCATTACCATGAGCAACTCACTTTCACTCATCGAGACTATCGATTCACGAAGGGTCCGAGTCAGAATTTCCGACTCAACTTCAGATAGGATGCTCAGAGCGGTTGTGGCGTGTCCACCATCGCTGAAAACCGCACTTTCTACGAAACCGAGCGCCTCATCCACATTGCCCTGAGAGACTAGGCTTGAGGCGACCCTCCATCGGAGCGGGCTTGGTAGGGACTCTCCCACACGACTGAGAATTTCGACTCCATTCAGTAGGTCGGTCGTAGAAAGCTCAACAGAGCAGGACTCGACATTCTTCCAAGCAGAGACTCTGAGCGCCTCAGATAATCCATCATCACCTTCCTGGTTGGCGCATGCCCTCCATCCCGAAAAATCCCCAGAGCGTATTCCGATTAGCATTGAGTGCCTGTTGGCCAATTCGCTGATAGCCCCCTCTTTGAGACTCCCGAGGACTTCTCTGGCAATGTCCTCAGAAACCGAAGCGAGAAGGATACCTTCGAGGAGCGCCCCCTCACCACTTAATCCTCTCAGATATGGACTCATCCAACGCATCCACATGCCTGGCCTCGACCGACCACCTGCGAGGTCCTGCCTGATGAGCTGGAGTGCGTGGGCCTGCTCGGTATTTGTTGTGAACGGCAGTTCCATCGACAACCACTCCCTGAGACGGGCACGGTCGAGTGGGTCGAAGCAAGCCGCATCCACCCAATCTCCTGAATCAATGTCCCTATCAGCGACTTCGATTACTGGGAATTGTGCCATCTCGGCTATCAACGGGGCTTCTCTAGCAAGCCTCCTCCAGACTGGGTGTATACCCTCCTCACACTCAGAGCGAAGACCACTCATCTTCGAGTCCAGCGATGAGTCCCAAGAAGTACCGGATTTCCCCTTATGGGCACATAGCACAGCGAGCTTGTAGGCTGCTGGAGCATCTGAGACAAGTACATCGGAAACCCCCTCGAGTCTGTCATCCATGCTCTTGACCCTGCCCCTTCCTCCTCTCCGTCCGATTCTTTGAGTTTGAGAGCGATCTCGACCTACCCCTCCCTCGATTCCTTTTGCCTCTAATGCCGCCTTGTTAGCCGCGAGGAAGGCCAGAGCTCTCCATTCGAAGGGCAGCAGTGTCCACGCCCTGGGTCGCTGAATGGCCTTTATGCGTCTGCCTACATCATCCCCTGCTCTTTGCAGGAGTTCTAGACACTCGTGAAGATAGTCTTCCATAGGCGCCCTCAGGAGTTATCTCTAGGCACTTCCATTCATCAACACATCGCCTTGCTATGCAAGGCGTTCGTAGAGAGCACTCAAGGCGACGTAGCCGTAGCACGACTCGTGGACCCCGTCAGCACCGCAGTGCTTCTACTGCACCCAATCACAGCACTGACACTCATCTGGTTGTTTGTCAAACAGCGTCGCTGGAGGCAACAGAACCTGTTACTGAGGGGCACAGAGAGGGTCACCGCCTTGAATGCCCACCAAGCAACCGGCGACAGGATGATGGCAGCGGTCATCGGTGTGATTGCACTCGCATTCGGAGCGCACATCGCGAGAGCCAGTCTTGAAGGCCTTGAAGTGACAGCCTACCTCGTTCCCGGACATTTCCATGGATGGGCCGGGCTGCTCGGACTTCTGTTCATGATTACCCTGTGGAGAGCGGGTCGTAAGACACGCGATTTGAAGATCCATAAGAAATCGTTCGCTCATAGCAAGGAAATTCATGGGAGAATCAGCGATGTGATGATGCTGCTGGTGACAATCCACGCTTTCCTCGGCTTCCTGTACCTACTCAAGATACTGTGATCAACGCTTCGCCCACATCTCGAGCCAGACTGCCAGATTTTCCTCGATATCGCCTTTAGTCACTGTCCGGGGTACTCTAACACCACCCTCGAGCGCTTGTATTCTGCAACCACAGGCGTTGGCATGACCCCCGCCATCGGAATCGAATCTGGTTGCAAGCCTAGTCAGGTCGTATATTCCCCCGGTTGTGTGGAGGAACGAGTTTGTGTAGAATGAGGCAGATACAGGGTACCTATCCTCCTCTCCGAAGGAGGCCCCGACATCACCGTGGACAACTAGGCATGCGTCACAATCATCTCCTACCAGAGCGGTGACGTGGTAGCCATTCGAACGCAGTCCATGACCCTCAAGTCTCACTATCGCCAACCGGTCCACAACTTCGATACTCTCTGAAATTACAGTATCCATCTCTTCCTGCCGCTGCTGTCTTTCGGTAAGAGCGGGGGCGACTTTGGAATCAGAGAGAATATTTCTCACAGAAACGCCCTGTTGCAGGGCTTCGAGGATATGAAGGGCCAAGCCAGACTCGACATCAATTATTCGACCCAACCAAACCATTGGGTGGTCGGAGCGGAACTCCTCGCGGGTGATCCCACCTCCATCCAGTTTGTCGACCCAGACCAGCATATCGGCCAGATCACTGAGGTCGGTATTGGCTGCTAGCAGGTCGTAGGCAATACGGGCAGCCGAAGGAGTCTGCCTCCAGACCACAACCACGCCATCATCGTCATGCTCGGTGGGGGCATTGGACTGGTGGTGGTCGATACTCAGTCCGCATTTCGGATGACGTGGCAGGTCGCAAACTGCTGTATGCCTGTCCATACAATCGTCAAGAAGGCCAGCACGTAGCTCCCCAGGATGGCCAAAAACAACCTCGGCTTCGGGCCACCAACGCCTCAAAATGGCCCCTGTGACCACTCCATCGAGGTCACTGTCTGTGACAATCCTGCGGATATCCAGAGACAGTGACTCACTGACCATCTCAGCAACAACCCCGGCCACCCCCACATTGTGCTTTCTGTCTGTCAGTTTGAGAAATCCATTGCCTCAGAATAGCGTTCACGGTGGCAATTGAGATATGTATGTCCGCTATGCGCACCACATGGAAACCTCCTGCGGCTTCGTTCTAGTCAATTACGACAGTGTACTGCTACTCCAGTATCCACAAGGACACTGGAGTTTCCCCAAGGGGCACATCGAGGATGCTGATGGCGATCATCACATCACGGCCTCCAGAGAGCTGGCCGAAGAGACAGGGATAGACGATGTCATAATAGATGACTACTGGAACTCCCGGACCCAGTACACATTCATGAGACGGGGTAGAAGCACCCCGAAGCAAGTGTATTGGTACATCGCCGAGACAAGCGAACTCGATGTGACGCTGTCGCATGAGCATACGAACTACATGTGGCTGGATTTTGACGAGGCCGAGGCCCAACTCACCTTTGATCAGGAGAAGGAACTGCTACGATCGGCGAGAACGCACATGCAGCAGATGGGCAAGACAGTCTGAATCTACGGCCTCCATCCAAACAATATCCATACAGACCGCTTTATAGGATTCAAAGTATAGACGCCATGCATGTTTTGGATTTAAAATATCCACAATGGTTCACTCTTCACGCTTGCCCAGAGGAGTCCAAAGCTCCTCTTCCTCACCAGTCATTCTGGTAATCCATCTTCCGAGCACGAACATCCAGTCTGACAACCTGTTTAGGTAGGATATTACTTCATCGCGAACTGCACCATCGCCATCTATATCACGCATCGAACAGGCATGTCTCTCAGCCCGGCGCGCGACGGTTCTAGCTACATGTAGAGTTGCTACGGGGGGTGAACCAGTGGGCATTATGAAAGACTCTAGAGGGTCTAAATTTTCCAGCCAAGAATCCATCTCGGTGACCAAGCGGTCGCCCGCATCTGATCCAATGAGAACCATCTGTTCAGGCAATTTCCCCGGCGTGCATGAACACTCTCCTCCTACGTCGAATAACTCCTGTTGGACTCGTCCCATGGCTTCGTCAGCGGAATTTCGAGAATCTATCGAGATGCCTGGCATGCGGTTGAGTTCCATCCTCACTACTCCGACCTGCGAGTTGACCTCATCTATGGTCCCGTACAGCCTGACTCTGGGATGCTCCTTGCCTACCTCGGTGCCATCCAACAGACGGGTTCGGCCACCGTCACCGGCTCCAGTGTGGACCTTGGTAATCCTAACCATGCTGTTCTCCGATTCGGCTATGTGCTATCAATCGTCCCGAATCGTCGCTGACTGGATTTGACTCAGAGCATCCTCAAGCGCTTCAACCCATGACTGGTCCACCGACTCCCAGCCACCAGCCTTCTCGAGTTCGATGACATGCTCTTGCTCGGCTCCGGTATCACCCGCATGACGGTGAATTAGAACGAGCGCGGCATGACTCATTGTATTTATCCACGGGTCCTCCATATCCCAAGAACGCTCGAAGTGAGCGACCGCTCCATTCGGACCACGAATCAGACCACGTCGGACTTGTCTAAGCCCGGATTTTGACCAGGAAATTCCCTGTACTCCGACCACAAGACCTCTGAATGCTAAGTATATCTCCAGCATGACGAGCAGCGAGGCGACAGAGAAAGAGCCTATTTGCTCGGCCTGACCCATTCCTGCCCATCGGTCCACCATCAGACTGGTCGCACCCATACACAGTAGGATGCCACCGAAGGGTGCAACTATCACATCGTTTCGCAGCATCGACATCTGAATCACCCCTATGACCACGGCAGCCCCTCCAATGACTGTGGCTACCACAGCCGGCACCGATTCACCGGTCTCCCTAGGAGCAGTGGTGGACAACCAGAGGATAGCACCCGTCACAAGCAGTACTAGGGCGAACCTACTACTAATCTCAGGAAAAGGCTGGTGCCGGGAGTAGTTGAGCACGGCGAGACCGAGGCCAACGAACAAAGCAATCCAGAACAGCATGAATCACTCCTCCAAGGACTCTTCACGCCACCCAGGGTTCCAGAACTCCTCGTTGTCCAGCCACTCCAGCCAAGCCCCAGCATCTGCTTGGAGCAGCTTGTAGGCCCTACGCTCAAGTCCATCCAGCAGTGAGGAGTCTACCTCCTCTCTGTCACGGGCCTCGTTCCACTCGGCCTGCATCACGCTGACTTGACGCTGACCTTCCTCGTGATTGTCGAAGCAGCGCTCACAGATCTCCCTAAGATCCTGGATCCACATCCTGGTTCCTCGCATGTGAGGCTCTTCTTCGAGAACCTTCTCCTTGCGCTTGAACGGCCACCACCCCATCTCTATCGATACTTCCGCCACAGCCGACTTTCTTGATGCTTTGCGAACCGCTCAAGTCGCAGACCGGACCCGAAGTGGTATGGGCCGCATAGTCGTGCACCTCCACGGTGCAGCGAAGAACACCTCTCATCGAGCATCGATTTCGGACTACTCAGCGAGGCTGAGGGGCGATGGTGTGAAGATTATCGAACACAGCGACAGGACTACCGCACAGGGCTACTTAGAAGAGATACTCAGAGGTGCAGAAAACAGATCTTTGTTACTCCTGCAGGAGAGTGGTGAGATGCACGACAGCGAGACCTTTGCCTCGACGTTTGGACGCTGGCGACTGGCACGAGAGGAGACCCATCTGGTGGTTGGTCCCGCTGATGGATTCGGCGATGCTGGGACGAACCACAAGGCGATATCTCTGGGCCCCTTAACCATGCAGCACGAACTCGCTGCCGTAGTGCTGCTGGAGCAACTCTACCGAGCCACCACTATCCTTGGAGGGAGCCCGTATCATAGGAGCTGACCCCAATCGCAATTTTCGAAACGTCAGAATAGCCTGGCATGGACTGTGATACCGAACATACTCCGGTGATACGCACGCGCACATGCGAGGGGTTTTGTTGATAAGCAGGCCGAATTTGACGGAGCACTTCGGGGTCGAAAGATGGACGAGAGCAAAGTAACGATTGGCGACAGAAAGAGGAGGAACTCCGCGATAGCAATGGTGATGCTAATGTTGCTGAGTTCACAGATGTACAACTTACAAAACTTCGAGGATGAAGATCCGGAGGAGTCCGTTTGGGGTGCTGTTCCACACAGAACTGCGTACCAGCAGATGAATCAGGCCTCCGGTCCGATGTCAGGCGACAGTCAGGGGCAACCAGCAACCGAGTTCTCCTTTGATCAAGTGAGTTTCACTGACCCGTCGTACCATGACCCCGCATCGTTCTACGGCCAGGTGTCAAACCCAGCGGCCCTCAACCTTGATGCCGGCTACGGCTTCTTCCTTGAGGAGACACAGACTGAGGACCACGACAACGACGGTATCGATGACCTGAACGACCTCGATGACGATAACGACGGAATTGCTGACCTAATCGAACGCTTCGACGGATGCTACGGCACCGATCCCTTCGATCACGACAACGACGGCACCCTAGACGAATTCGACTGGGATGACGACAACGACGGCATCCTCGAGGGACCTATTGACTACTCTCAGGGAGCCGATCCTAGGAACGTCAGCGCTGATCGCTTTGTAGACCCCGATACAGTTCACCCTTGGACCGGAACCCCCGTAGGAATCGGCTACCGAGTTGACCAGAACCCGATGGACCACGACAACGATGGTATTACCGATGATGACACCGACGGCACCGGCCCGGACTCTTACGACGAAGACGATGACAACGATGGCCGCATTGACCAGTTTAAGTGGCCGTGCGATTTTGATGGCGATGGCTTCCAGGACTACTTCGACCTCGATGATGACGCCGATGGCGTGCTGGACATCTGGGACGAGCACCCATGGGACAGCACAATGACCAACAATGTGACTTCTACTGCTCTACTATGGGACGAAGCCAAGGAGTGGACAGCAGGCGCTACCACTCACAACGTGAACATCATCAGCACAGGATATACGCCTACTAATCTGAGCATCAACGCCGGCGACACTGTGGTTTGGACCAACACCGATACCACTGATCACACTGTCACCCACGACGGCCCCGCCTTCGACAGTTTGATGATTTCACCGGGTGCCTCATGGAGTTTCACCTTCACCACCGCAGGGACCTACAACTACTCCTGCATGCTTCACCCGTCGATGACCGGGACTGTCACCGTAACCTCCTCGGGAACTACTACCAACACTTACTCTAGTTTCGTAGGAGGTGTCGATTACGTGCAGCGTGAGACCCTTTGGCATCCTAGGAATCAGACTTTCGACACGATTATCGATGGCGATCTGGATGGCGATGGAATTCCCAACTTCATCGATCCTGATAACGACAACGATGGCACTCCCGACTCTGCCGACACCGATGACGACAACGACGGCTTGATGGACATGTACGATGTCGACGACGACAACGATGGCATTCCGGATACATGCTATCAGGTCGACACCAATGGCGACGGTGTGGGAGACTATCCGGTGCCATACACCAGGATAGAGGTACCTGGAATAGATTGTGAGTTGGACTACGATCGAGATCTCGATGATGACAGGTACCGGCCGATAGACCAGGACTACGATTTGGTATGGGACTGGCTTGATGTGGACATGGGAGGTTCTGCAATGCCCGACAACCCCCTCGGTGGCCCTTCGATTAACCCCGACGACATCCCATTCGATCTCGACAACGACGGCATTCCCAATGAGGAAGACCCATTCATGATATCGACCGACGATGAGGTTCAGGCCTGGAACTGCCCCAGCCTCACCAACCCCAACCCGGTCAACTCGCACGAGAACTGCGTCCTGATGCGAAAATCGTACACCGGCAACAACGATTGGGATGGTGACGGCATCAACAACTGGGAGGACGTCGACGACGACAACGATGGAATCCTCGACTGGCTCGACATCGACGAGGACTGCGATTTCGACGACGACGGTGATCTCCACCTGCTGAACGGCTCGATGTTCCGTGACGACGGCCCCAACCACCTCGACACCGATATTGACGGCGACGGACTGCCGAACGACACCGACTGGGACGACGACAACGACGGACTCTCTGACTACTACGACCCCGATGATGGCAACTGTGGTATCGTCGACTCCGATCAGACAGACCCGTTCAACAGCCAATACTATTCACACAGCGATGGCGACCCGATAGACGGCTCCGACGACGGTGACATCTACTCCCACGATGTCGCCCACTTCTTCTACTGGAACCAGACCTGGATGTTCAACCCGTTCAACCTAGACAACAATTTCGTCCTCGACTACAACGGCTACGACAACAACAACGGGACCATAACCAACGGCAAAGTTCCCGAGATGTACTGGTATGTTCTCATGAAGTGGAGCCCATACAATGGCGACAATTACTTTGACATCGACCTCGATGGGGACTCTCTCGTCAACGGTATCGACACCGACCAAGACGGTGACGGACTGCCAGACTGGTGGGATCAGGACGAGGGCAACGACGGCGTCCTCGATGTGGACGACATCAAGATGGGCGGGACCTTCGACGATGGGACCTGCGGGTCCTCTTTGGTTTGGGCGGTTCTGCAGGGTGCAGTGGCCGAGCACGCCTGCGGTCTGGCATACGCCTGGTTGTATGGATACCCCTTGCAAAGCGCTACCCGGACTCAACAGACCACCTATACTGCACCTTACAGTACTAGGCCGGACTACGAGTTCGACGAAGGCGCATACAACGGCAGTAACTCGCAGGGCCAGTGGACCTGCATCAAGAACTGCTTCTGGTTCGACTTCTTCGGAAATCAGGATGTCGGCCCCAGCGCAGCTGTCACCTACAACCAAATCAAGAACAACCGCGACTTATGGGTGGCCTACGTTGGCGTGAACTATGGCTTGTTCCAATGGAATTCCGATGGCAATGCCAACATGTTCCCAGACGAGGTAGCCGACCTACTGAACAACGACGTCGACCCCGACGACGACTGCGGGGCGCCTATCGCTGGTAACATGAATCCACAGTGCATGTTCAATGACACCGCCGACCTCGATGATGACTTCGATGGAATCTACGACCATTGGGATATTGACGATGACAATGACGGCATATGGGACTACTTCGAAGTCGATGTTGACGACGACTGGGACGACGATGCCAGCACCGAGCCGGATGGCTCATTCTTCATCGGCACTAACTGTGAGGACAACGACGACGATGGCACCGACACCGATCCCGACGGCGACGGCTGGTTCCAAGCGGTCTGGGATAAGGGGGTTCTAGGACAGGGACTGCTCCACCCGAAGTACTACGACGTTGACAATGACAACGACGGGGTCCCCGATGGAGAGGATCCTGACGACGACAACAATGGTCTCTTAGACATTGATCAGGAACTGCTTTGCTTCACCGGCGAAGAGCAGTCACCGTGGGACCACGACGATGATGGGGTCCTTGACTGGGCTGACGACGACTGGGATGGGGATGGACTGGTCAACACCCTCGAGCTGGCTTCTGCCACACCGTGGATTACCCCTTGGGACCACGACAACGATGGCCTGAGAGACGACGTCGACCTCGACGACGACGCCGATGGCATGCTCGACGAGGACGAGGTCATGCTATGGCCATCGAGGTTTAACAGTGAGTCGACGAACCCGTGGGACCACGACGACTTTGGCGATGGTACTGGCATATCCAATCCGGCGGATCCCAATACCGGCCCCGACGCGAGAGACCAGGACGACGACGCCGACAACCGCACTGATCTGGACTGGGATCACCTTGAGGAGGGCTGGACCTCCGACAACTGCACCAACGGTGCTGAGTCCAGTGACTGGGACCACGACAACGATTGCATCCCCGACGAAGACGACAAGATACCCACTAGGATATCGATGACTGTACCAGAGGTTCTGTGGCTCGACAACCGCTTCCCAGCGAAGTTCAATGGGACGGTGAACTGGCTCGATCCGATACAAGGTGTATTCATGCCTGCATCCGACCTGCCAGTTCAGGTCCACATAGAGTGGTCAAGAAACGGAACTTCGGCAATAGAAACGGTAAATGTCCTAACCAATCAGGACGGCGACTTCGTAGTCGGGCAATTCCTGTTCCCCGAAGATATCCACGTCGGTGACAACACTACCTACGTGGTTTACGCTGAGGTCACAGAGATGTTCGTGCACGACGGTTCCACAACCGAGCCCGTACCGGTTGAAGTGCGGGCCAACACCACCATCGACTATGTCGCATGGACCTACTTCCGTAGCGACGAACAACCTCTCTTCGTCGACTTCAAGGTACACTATGCTGCTGACTGGGAGCGCGGCATCTTTGGCAACAGACTGTCCCATGCTCCGGTCTCATTCACCATCAGCGGCGGCATCTTTGGTAACCACACCCACCCCACTGTGTTCGACGGCTACGGCTACGGTTACAGGGCGGATGTGGGCGGATGGGTCTCACTGACCTTCGTGCAAACGAGCGGCTCCCAGGGCGTCTGGAAGCAGGTGCGGTGGAACTCGACCATGGACAATGGAATTGGTAAGGTTCCTGGTGGCTACCAAGAGATTGTATGGGATAACTTCTCCAAGGCCCACAACGTCCTCGGGCGCTACAACTACACCAACACCAGTCTGCCGATAGGGGACTACGCCTTCGTTGGATACTCTAGGCCGGACCTAGGTGCTGAGTGGCCGTGGCCTTTCCTTGAGGGAGATAACACAGACAGCTTCGCCATACGCTCCATGCACCGGATGTACGTCGAGGCTGATATCATCACTCCGTCTATTCGGCCAGTCTACTTCTGGGACTCAACTCAATTCACCGGTTCCTCCTTTGGGGCTTGGAGGGCACTGTTCCACACCCCATCACTGGTCAACGCCGGCATAAATTACGCTGATGCCAGCCTAGGTAAGCCGTACGCCATGCAGTGGGACGGAACCCCAGGAGGACTGACCGGCCAGGCGGCTACGCTACGCCCATTCCTCAATTCGAACGGCACTCACTGGTTCATCTCAATGCAGAACGGAGGCGATTTCAATGTGCCACCATGCGGTCCCGTAGACCCACTCGACCCCGACAGCGCCGTTCGCTGCGAGATCGTGCCTGAGATGTTCACAGGTGAGGAGTTCAGAGTCATCGGAACGGTCTGGAACCGTACTATGACCGCTTGGCCGCACGACCCGATGGCTCTGCAGATCGATGTCGATCACAACGGTGTCTTCGCGGGCTCTCAGGAGACAGGTTTCGCTCGTGTGCCTCAGATGGTAAATGGAGAAGCCACCTTCGACTACAACTGGACATGGTACTCACAGTACTCAGCCGGAGTCTTTGGCATCCGAGCCGACTTCACTAATTCGAACTACTACTTCACAGGCAATCAGACTGCGGTACTGGCACCTACTGGTGCATACGCCAATGTTTCCGTAATCGGAACCACCGACTTCCAACTGAACAATATCCCGCGCCTCTACCGCGGACAGAACGCCACAATTGAGGCGAGGTTGATAGACAACGCGTACCAACCAGTCCGTGATGCTCCTGTCAACTTCACTTGGTCTGCCGACGGCACCAACGACCTCGCTGTGACCGATCACAACGGGGTCTTCTCGGTCAACCTGACCATCGACAAGCAGCACGAGCTCGGTAACTTCACTCTAAGTTACTCTTACCCGGGCGACCCGATACGACAAGGCAGCTCTTCAGAGATTCACCTATGGGTGGTCTCTAGAACCCTGATAACGCTACAGAGCGCCACATCAGGTGCCATGAGCAGCGGCGACATCTGGGAGTTCTCGGGACAGATCACCGATGACAACCGCACCCCTGACCCGACTGTATTCGACCCGGGACAGGCTCTCGATGGATGCGGCGACAACGGCGGTGAGGTGCTTATCATCTTCGAAGGAACCGACTTCGAGGATCGCACTCATCGCCAGATAGTCGAAATCGCCTGTCCTAGCGCCGGCTCGATTCATCACGATATCACGCTCGATCCGCAGTTGCTGAGGGACGACCCCGAATCTTTCCTTCCGGATGGATTCGGACCGGTCAATGTCATACTGCGGTTCGGTGAGAATCTACCGCACGAGGGTTGTGAACTACTGGATGACGACATGCTGAGAACATCTGGAGCCTGGGATCCGTGCACACAGATCATCAACAGCGAGCATTTCCGCAAGGTGCTGCAGTTCAACGCACAGGGATTCTATCTAATCGGACGAACAAACCTTGTGGTGGATGATCAGATTGTCTACACCTCCGAGATTGACCAGATCACCGGCCAGCCTATCGACAAGCCAATGATAGTCACCGGCCAGTTGCTCGATGAACTGGGGGGCAACCTTTCGCACAGGGCCATCCGCGTCGAGTACCAAATGCTCAACATGGAGGCAGGTAGCCAGGTCTGCATACCAGGTACCACAGACAACGACGGCTTCTTCGAAATCATCTGCCCGTTATCGGGCGTCGAGGCTGGCCAAGCCATGGTGACAATATCTTACGATCCCTACGAGAGTCTCGATAACTGGCGCTACAAGCCTACGAACATTACCAAGATATTCCCTGTGTTCTCCAATTCGACAATGCTGCTGGAGGAAGTCGGTCCTTTCAGAACCGATGTGGACACCTACACCTTCGCTAACGGCTCCGTGTTCCCTGTGCTTTATCTCAAGGAATCATTCCACGTCGAAGCCCTACTCACACAGACTAACGGCAACCCGATTGGCGGCAAGTGTCTCAATATCTACCTCGACCCGTTGTCCAACACCCGACCGATTGCCACCGCCACAACGATGGACGGAACTGGCGAGGTAGAGTGGTTCTCGGGCGACCCCGAAGACAACCCCAGCAGACGAGGGGTTGAACCCAACGGTGAGCAGTTGGAGGGTTTTAGGACAGTACGTGTGGCCTACGAGCCCGACAAGGAACTACCGGGAGGATGCCGGGCCGAGACCACCCCAGTGGTCAATGGCTCTTACATGGACATCGAAGTCCTAGTGCGCAGCCGTGTAGATATCCTACTGAAGGACCACTGGGCCAGCTCGGTGGGCTACCAACCAGGGGATGATATCACAGGCGCCGTGACAATTCTGCGTGACCGACTCGACCTCTCGGTAGAAGGCGAGACGGTGATATTCACCTTCCAGTACTGGAATGGTTCGGGCTGGATTACTGGCTTCCCTCCTGAGTACGCCGTCACCAACGAACAGGGTACTGCCAACTTCACCTGGCCCGGAGAGGGCTATTCAGGAGAGAACGTGCCCGGTGAGATAGATTGCGCAGCCGGAGGGCCCTGTGTCCAGAATGGCAAATGGAGGGTATTGGTACACTTCCAGGAATCGCCGTTCTACGTCGAGGAGTTCCTCAATAGCACTCCCACCATCAAACTCGGAGACGAACCGGTGAAGCAGCAGACCAGTTTCTTCACGGCCAGAGTTACAGTTGTGCTTCTCATCGCTGTATCGTTCGCGCTTCTCATCGGCGTAATCATGTATCGCAACTACGCCGAGCGCCGACGTATCGAGATCATCCGTGGCATACTGACCGACTCACTGATGTCACTCAAGGCTTCGAATGACTACATCCAGACCATCTTCAACTGCTACAAGGACCTAGTGAGATTCTTCAGGTCCAGAGGGGCGATGAAGAAAGTCTACGAGACTACTAGGGAGTTCGAGAACGCAATTAGCTCAATGCTAGGAGGGATAGCGTCTCCGGAAGACCTTGACGAATTCTTCTCAATCTTTGAAGAGGCGCGATACTCAGATCACGAGATTGGTGCCGACCAGCGCGACAGGGCCATAGCAACTCTACAATCTATCGTGAATCACCTGACCTCAGCGTTGGGTGACTCGATGCTGAATAGGGCATACTCGGATGAATCTGGCCTGTATGGGACCATTACCAAGGCAGGCGAGTTCGTAGACTCTGAGGGACAGACCCGTATCGCCGGTATTGATGAGGAAAACCAGAAAGACGACTTCCGAATCTGATTGGATATTCTCAAGGGGCTGCCCCATTAATGAGAGGCGCAGCCTTCCGCCCCTATGGGGCGCCCCGTAGCATTCATAACAGCGCCTCGGGTGGCCGCGCTACCCGAGTAACGTCGAGGGAGTCATATGAGTATGAACACGAGAAAGACCAATCAGGCCTTGGTCACCTTAATCGGTGATCTCAAGGATCACAGCAGGTCGACCGGTTCTGCACTGTGGCGAGACGTCGCTGCCAGACTCGAGAAGAGTCGCAGCAACTGGGCCGAACCTAACCTGAGCCGCCTATCGCGACACGCCGCTAACGAGGATACCGTACTCGTCCCCGGCAAGTTGCTAGGAAGTGGTGATGTGTCGGGTAAGCCTAGCGTCGCCGCCTACAGTGTTAGTTCTGGAGCCCGCTCTAAGATAGAAGCAGCCGGCGGACGCGTCTTGACAATCCGCGAATTGATGGATGAGAACCCGAAGGGGAAAGGGGTGAGGATACTTGGCTGAGGCAGCAACACTAGTCTACGACGCCACGGATAAGATCCTTGGTCGCCTAGCCAGCCTTGTGGCCAAGCAGTTGATGGCAGCTCGTAAGATGGGACGCGAACAACGCATCATCATCTACAACGCAGAACACGCTGTGGTTTCAGGACCCAGAACGAGGGTGCTTGCCAACTACGGTGGCAAGTACAAACTCAATCACCCCAGAAAGGGACCATTCTACCCGAGGATGCCCGATCAGATACTCAAGAGGACCGTTCGCGGCATGTTGCCATACCAGAAGAACAGCAGCGGACGCGGCGCGCTACGCGACCTCAGGGTGATGATTGGCAAACCCACTAACCTAACAGGTGACAATCTTCCCGACGGACACGCGTTGGGCGACACAGTATCTATCGACAGACCACTCCCGCTCAAGTTCGTCCGACTTGGTGAGATAAGCTCTTCACTGGGCGTCGATGCATCCCGATGGGAGGGTGAGTGATATGGCCAAGAAGAAGCCGAAAGGAAAGATCTCCGTCAACATGAGTGGCAAGCGTAAGACCGCTGTCGCTCGTGCTACCGTCCGAAAAGGCAAGGGACGCGTCCGAATCAATAGCAAGCCGATTCACATTATCGAGCCCGAACTCGCTCGCCGCAAGGCGTTGGAGCCTGTGCAAATCGCCGAGGCCATGAACCGCCTAACTGACGCTGACGTCGTAGTAGACGTTGAAGGCGGCGGCCAGATGGGACAAGTCGATGCAATCCGCACCGCCATCGCCCGAGGACTGGTAAAATGGAACGGTGGTGCTGAGGGTGATGACGAGGAATTGCGTGACGAGTATCTGAGGTTTGACCGCAGTCTGCTTGTCAATGATCCACGTCGTAAGGAGCCGAAGCATCAAATGGGACGCGGTGCTCGAAAGAAGTGGCAGAAGTCGTATAGGTGATGATAGAATGTTGATTCCGGTAAGGTGTTGGAGCTGCGGCAAGGTGATTGCCCACGTCTATGAGCAGTACAAGCAGGCGGTCGAGAGCGGCGAGGATGCTCAGAGCACCCTTGAGAATCTAGGTATCGAGAGATACTGCTGCAGGAGGATGTTCGTAGGTCACGTAGACCTCCTCGATGAGATAGCCCCGTTCAGCATCGCCCGAGATTACCAATAGCATCCGACAGGGCTTTGACCAATTCCCCTCTCGCTTCGAGAGCCCAAGGGCCTGTAGGTTAGTTTGGCCTATACTTCGCGGCTGGGGGTCGCGCGACCCAGGTTCAAATCCTGGCAGGCCCACCACTTTCACTCTAATTCTGCTTGTGTTGTCTAGAAATAGGAGCCCTACGGGCTCCTAAACCGCAAGTTGAAGGCACTAGGCCACCTTCGAGTATCATGGCATCGGAGCGGCCCGGCGAAGCCGACGAGCAGTCGCTCGTGGATTGGCTGGCCGAGCAGATAGCACATCACTCGGACCTTTACTACAATGAGGCTAGTCCTGAGATAACGGACACCGAGTTCGACAAGCTCTGGGATGAATTGAGTAGACTGGCCCCTGAGCACCCCCAACTAAAGAAGGTCGGCTCAGACCCTCCTCCTGGCTCTGTCAAGGTGGAGCACCTGTTCGCGATGCGCAGTCTCAACAAGTCGAGCACTGAGGAAGAAGTCACGCATTTCGTTGCCGAGACCACTGCTCAGAGTCGCAGGTTCGTGTGCCAGCCCAAGTTGGATGGCTCCGCGCTGTCACTGGAGTATCGTAGGGGCCGCTTGGTCAGAGCAGCTACCAGGGGCAGCGGGACCCGCGGCGAAGACGTAACAGCAAATGTCCGCAGGATCCCAAACGTCCCGGAATCTCTCAACTGGGATGGTGACTGTCATGTCAGAGGGGAGGTGGTAATGCCGCTACAGACTTTCAGGGAAAGCTACGCCGAGGTAGCACCAAACCCTAGGAACCTTGCTGCCGGTTCACTCAGACAGAAGCACGTCGAGGCTGGCAAAGGCAGAGCCGAAGACCTCGTCTTCCGCGCTTACGGTGCTGAGTTCCCAGCTATTGGCTCAAGGCACCCCGACAGCCCCGAGCCACCAGTGTTCGAGTACGATTCCGAGATCATTTCATGGTTGCAGAAGGAAGGCATCGAGGTGGCCGGGAACGAAGTCGTAGGTGGCTCCGACGACGACTCAACCAGTGCGGAGATTATGTCGGTCGTGCAGAGGTGGACCGAGGGTAGGGACGCCGCTGATTGGGAGATTGATGGTGTTGTCATCAAACTCGACAGGCTGGACAAGCGCGAACTCCTCGGTATGACCGCGCACCACCCACGTTGGGCCCTAGCCTGGAAGTTCCCCCCAGAGGAGGCTACCACCGTGCTCATGGGTGTCGAATGGCAGACCGGGAGGACAGGGAACGTGACCCCTGTCTCTAGAGTGGCTCCAGTAAGGGTATCGGGAGTGACTGTGGAGAACACCACTCTGCACAACAAGGGCGAGGTGGAGCGACTCGAGATTATGGTCGCAGACAAAGTCAGAGTGGTTCGCAGAGGAGATGTCATCCCCAAAATCGTGGAAGTGCTCGGCCCTGCGAGCGTTACCGATCTCGAAGGACGACGGCACTCTGACGGAACTCCGTTCACAGCGGCCCTACCTGAACGCCAACCCGTCACTATTCCCGTCGAGTGTCCGCGCTGCACAACTCCGCTGATTGAGGATGGAGCCTTCATCCGATGCACAAACCTCGATTGTCCATCAAGACTAGAGAGGACAATTCTGTACTGGTGTAGGCACCTCGAGATGGACGGGATAGGCGAGAAACTGGCCGAACAACTCTGTGCCACCGGGCTCGTCAGGACGCTGGCCGACCTGTACAAACTTACCCATCAGGACATCGCGGGATTGGAAAGGATGGCAGATAGGTCAGCGAGTAACGTAATCGATGAATTGGAGGCCAGCCGGAGTATGACTCTCAGCACCTTCCTCTCAGCACTAGGCCTGCCGAGGATAGGACCCGAGATAGCCTCAGTCATCGCGACTGAGGTAGGCAGCCTCGAAACTCTTCTCGAACTAGTCAAGAAGAAAGACGAGGAAGCGGGCATGGATGCGGATGGTAAACCGAACAAGTACAACTCAGCGATTGGCAAACTCATTGCCATCGAGAGGGTAGGAGAGACGGTCGCCAGACTCCTCCTCGATGGTCTGGACACCCGTTCGACCATAGTGGGAGAACTCAGCCTAGAACTTGACATCACTGAGGAGTCGGCCAAGCAGGAGGTTGGTCCACTACAGGGCCAGACATTCTGTATCACCGGGGCCCTCAGTCGCCCGAGGAAGGAGGTTGCCCTGTCTATCAAGGCCGAGGGGGGTAAGGTGGTTTCATCAGTATCTGGGAAGTTGGATTACCTAGTTGCAGGGGAATCTGCAGGTTCCAAGCTAGACAAGGCTAACAGACTCGACGTCGAGATTCTTTCGGAGGTCGAACTAGCCGAAATGATAGGGATAGACCATCCTGCTGAGCGCCAGAGTTCGCTGGGCGACTTCTAACCGTACATTGAGCCAGGAGCATCCCCAGTCTCACTGGGTGGGTTGAGGTGCACAGCCATCATCTCGCGAATCTCGCCCTCAATTCTCTGCGCCTCTGCCAACAGCGGCTCGGGATCTAAATGCACGGCAGGAAGTAGGTCGTCGAGACACTCGATGATACGAGCCGCCGCTCTGGCATCTGGCATACTGCCACCAATCTCGCCGTCGGACTCTGCAAGGATTGCCATCACGTCAATCTCCCGTCTCCTACCTTCTCCCATCATGACCCCGGTGATGCCCCCGACAACACCCTGTTTCAGCAGTGGCACTCCGAGTTCCTTCAGAGTATTATGCGAGGCATCGATGGAACCTATCCCGAGAATGGTCTCGTCACTCTGGTCATCGTCGAAAATAGAGTGCTGCTGCCCGATTCCCTGTGCGTACGAGTCGATTAGGATAGTCGCCCCTACTCCATTCTCTGTGCACCAATCGAGCAGAGTGTCAGCCAGAGGCAGATTCAGTTCTGGGATGACTTGGATCTCGGATGCTATTAGGACCACCTTGTCACATCTTTCCATAGTGCAGACAGGCTCCCCTGAATAGAATCTCATCGGCGGTAATGGCTTGCCGTCTTGGACTAGGCAAACAGGAGGGAGTTTGGGATGCCTGACACCTCCGACCATCTCCAGATCCAACTTGTCGACGAGATAGTGCGCCACGATGCTACTGACGAAACCAATCGATGGAAAGCAACTGACGACTAGAGCGCCAGCTGCATTAACATCCGAGTCTACCTCTACCTTCGGTGCCTCCGTCATGTTGCGTAATCTCAGCCAATGCTGTTAACCGTTGTCACGCCCGGACCCACCTTGGGGGAGAGGCTTGGAAGAAGGGTTCATTGCGCACCAACTCTCACCCTCTTCGTGGAATCGCTACGAGGATTGTCCTCGTAAGTACTGGCTCTCGCGACAACGACTTCCTCGCAAGGCCAGTATGCCTGCTGCCATGGGTACAGCAGTGCACAACTCTGTTGAGGACCTGTGCAACCTCGACCTTTCCGACAGAGAGAACTCCGAGGACGGCTGGCTCCCTCCGACATCGAAAGCCGTCCTTGACCGCCATTGGTCTCTCGAACGTGACATCTTCCTTGCAACTCCGCGCCACCCTAGGTGGAAGGACGAGATGATTACCAAAGCACACGATGGTCTCGTCGGAGCGCTAAACATCCTATTCTCCAAGTCTAACATGGATAAGGTAGGACTCTCCGAGGTTACTGTTGGTCAGTGGAAGCAGGTCCAGGACATTGTGCTGGCTAATGAAGGAACTCTAGTGTCCGAGTGCGGCCGTCTGATGGGCCGTCTCGATCTGCTAGTATCCGACCTCGACGAGAACGGCAAATCGAGGGGTTGGATAGTCGCCGATCTCAAGACCGGAAACCCTCCCAAGCAGAAACTCAACGAGAAAGTTAGTCGGCAACTCAGGTTCTACCGGGACCTGTTGAAGCAAATCAATCCCGATCACCCTCCAATCTACGCCGAGGGCTGGTACTCGTCGAACCAGACCGTGCACCGTGCTGACGGCCCCTCAATTCTCGATGATGCTTTTGCAGCCTGGGAGGGTATGAGGTTCACAGAGGAGCCTTTGGAAGGCACCCCGGGGGAGGTGCAGTGTGGGTTTTGCGAGTGGAAGGCCTGGTGCCCAGTGTGGTGGACCGCGAGGAGGGATGGCATTCTCTCACCGGGTAGCATGTTCCGCGATGAAGTAGTCAGCACTGTCAGGTTCGATCCCGAGTCAGGCGCCGCACTGTTTGAGCGAATGCCACCAATCGGAGCCGACGGCGAGCTGGGGCATTCAGACCACCGCTTCGGAGCCATTCTGCGTGACCAAGCACTCGACCAGATGCGCGAACTGATGGATTCGGACTATGATGGGGCGATATTTCTTGGCAGCGTCAGGGTGGATGGCAAGATAGTCCACCTCGGAGACTGGTGTGAGGTACTCCCGTGGACACCACTGCTCAAGTCAATCAGAGAATGAGTCGAGCAAATCATCGACCGCACCCCGGAACTTGTTGGGGTAGGCCTGCATTATCCTCCACAGCAACAACAGCGTTGCACCCGCATCCACATCGGCCTGATGACTCCTCCCCATAGCTATCCCGAATCTGTGGCAGAGGTGTCCCAGCGTGTGCCGCCCCGGTATTCTCAGCCTTCTCGCTAGGACCAGAGTGTCGATGATAGCCCGAGGACGCGGAGTTTCGACACCGGCACGCATGCACTCCATCTCGAGAAAGCGCCAGTCAAACTGCAGCACATTGTGTCCTACGATGACCGAGTCTTCCACTATCGAGGAAATCTCTGCGATGTGCTGGGAGAAGTCACTCGCTTCCCTGACATCATCATCGGTTATGCCGTGCACTTTAGTGGTCTCAGCAGGAATCCTCACTCCTGGGTTGACTAGCGACTGCAGGTTGATGTGGCTACCATTTGCATCGCTGCCGATAAACGCAAATTGCACGATCCTGTCAGACCTGTGGCTGAAGCCGGTGGTCTCGAGGTCGAAACCAAGCACTCTGTAGCCAGTGAGCATTGCACCAGACACACCATCTGCTGAGCGGCACCGTCCATGAACTCTCGTAAACCGCGCGGCAACGAGCCGGTTTCCAACAGCCCTATGAGTGGCTAGTTCGACAGTGTGCGTATGACTGGAAGCACTAGGGGCGTCTCGTCAGCAATCGTGATGATGCTGCTCGTGACCAGTCTAGTCGGCTGCTCGGGTCTTAGTTCGACAACCCCCAATGCCAGAATCAGTGCTGACCAACAGGAGATTAACATCGGAGAGACGGTGAATTTCGACGCTAGGGAGTCTACCACTCCCGAACCCACTTTCATCGACGAGTACCGCTGGGACTTCGGCGATGGCGAGTCCCGTGACACCAAGCAGGGTATAGTGAGTCACACCTTCGAATTGGCCGGAAATCACGAGGTCGAGGTCACTGTGCTCAATGACAACGGCGAGGTCGATAGGGCCTCACTGACCATCTTTGTGAACTCTCCTCCCACCATTGAAATCGAAATGCCCACTTACGTTAGAGCCGGCGAGACAGCTAGGCTCGACGCAAGCGACTCGTCTGATCCCGAGGGAGCCTCTGTCGAATTCATGTGGGACTTCGACCTAGGCACGGACTCTGACGGTGACGGTGAGAAGACCAACGATGCCGACTCTTCCTCGTCCTACATCGACCTCACCATCGACATCTCGGGAAACCGCACCGGCTCAGTCTCGGTAATCGACGACAAGGGGGCCATGAGGACAGAGGTCTGGAGCTTGATGGTCATTTCACGCACTTTCAACGTGGTTTGGGAGGAACAGCACGTAGAGGTCGATTGGTCAGGATACCTAGAGCAGGGTCAGAGCTACGAGATTATCCACGAACCGGGAGCAGGAGCGAGGATAATACAGGTCAACGCGACTCTAATGCTCGCAAGGGACCTGCTTCCCGTAATGTGGCCCGAGGACAATTTCACACTGTCACTCAGCGTCCCCGCTTCTGGTTGGAGCACCTTCGTCTCAACTCATCATGACAACTTCACCGAGAACGCCAGTGGTAGTCTAGATCGAGGTGAAATGAACTCACACCCAGAGAGCGGCTACACCATCACCGCCGACTCCTCCGATGGACTGGTCGAGGCATTGTTGAACGAACCAGGCGAGCGCTTCGGGCAGGGTACTTGGTACTGGACCATCACTGCTGACCAGTGCGACCCCGACCTGCCGGTGGATGGTGCAGACCCCGATCAGGGCAACGACTGGGAGTTAGTGGTCGAATTCGTCATACTAGTGCCGCGAGTCAGCGAGATCGGCGTGTGAGTCCCGCACGTCTTCGTGCGAAGGGCTTTGAACTCGGCAGCGATGGCGCTTCATGGTCAAGTCGATGGAGATAACCAAGGTCTCCATTCGCAATCGTCTCGTCGTCGATGCAGAGGTCCGGATGAGTGATCCCAAGGATTACGATTTCTCACCAAGAGCTGACATTGAGGGCAGCACACTGAGTCTGTGTAACGAGGGCGATGAGGGTGCTGCGACCTCAATTGAGTTGGACTCCGAGCAGCTGAACACGGCTGAGAGGGACCGCATGCTAGAGTTACGTGTCAAATTCGCAGTTGAGGGGATGCATGGAGTGTTGACTCACAAGACCAAGAATACCAGAATCGCACCCAACGCCAAGAAACTGGCTGAGCCACGCTGGAAGACCGTGCTCCCACTTTCACTTTAGTCCAACTGATTTATCAAATACCAATGGCACGACGGACTCCACTCGCAACGAGTCAGTACTGTTCAGAGGAATCTACTTGCAAATGACCGAGGAACAGGTAGTTGAATTTGTTACTGACTGCCAGAAACAAGCCTTGGAATTCATTAAATCTGGAAGGCACGCAAAAAGAAAGACAATCAGCAAAACAAACCGAGGTCTAATTTACCTGTCGATAGGTGAGAGATGCCCCACTTGTGATTTGACTCTATCCGAGCCTACTGATCGTAAATCCACCAAGAGCTACGATCCGATTGACTCTTCCATTACGATTGAGCACATTCTCCCGCTGGATCTGGGCGGCGACAACAGACTCGACAATATGGCTCCAATGTGCTATGCCTGCAACGTCACAGCGAGATGCGGAACACAGCAATATTTCGTCGAGTCTCTGGTAAAGGAAAATAGAGGAAAAACTCTCTCAGAAGGGGATATAGAACTCTTGAATAGGTTTGTGGAGTGGTCAATTAGGACAGTAAAATCACCAGACAGTAAAATCGACTCGGAAATCCAACAATATTTTGAAACTGTAAGGGAAATTATAGCATCCAAAAAATCCACACCAACTCCTTCAAAATCAAACGAAAATATGGAATTGAAAATTGCTGAATTGGAAAAGAGAATACAAGCCTTGGAGAATACCCTCTGGAAGAGGATTATGAGAACTATCGGTAAGTTCTTTCAAAGGACAAAGAGTCCTATTAGAGCAGTCGAGAAGGTCCCCCTAGAGAAACAAGCACCCCAACCACAAAAAGAAAATCTACACAATCCGGATTTTACACCAGAGGAATTCTCAAGAGGTCTCTTGCGCCACAAAAAGCGAGCGGATGCAGTGACCTTCTCAACCCTCTATTCACGATTAATCAATGAAGATTCTAGATACAATCTCAAAGACCTTAGAATCAAGCCCAATTCCTATCTCCTAGAATATTGCTCACATCTGTTAGAGATTGAAGGAAGGGAAAAGGGAACAAAGATTCATTATTGGATTAATGAAAAGGAAAAAACTCAAGCGGAGCGAGACAAGAAGCCTTCCAAAACTTTTCCAGGAACACCACGAATTGAACCATCACCAATCAAATCTTTCAAAGAAATCATCATAATTATATTGGAACAGGAAAAAGATCCCATCACGTTCAATTCTGTTGGTGGCAAACTCTCTCAATATCTTGAAGATGAATATGATTTCACGACCAAACAGTTTCTGATTCTGGAAGGTCTGAACGAAAACCTGAGCATCAGGCAACTTATCATAAATCAACTAGGAGACGACGTGATAATCTCCGATGATAATAAAGAAGTGGAACCGAACCGTCGGGGTTAAACAGAGGCCGGCGGTCGAAAACGCGCTGGACCCATAGTGTAGCCTGGATATCACATGAGCTTGCGGAGCTTGTAACCCGTGTTCGAATCGCGGTGGGTCCGCCATCCCGGAGTCAGTGCCCAGCATGCGACCGATTCAATTACTGAGGGGCTTTGGAGGCGTCACTGGACCCATAGTGTAGCCTGGATATCACTCTAGCCTCCGGAGCTGGAAACCCGTGTTCGAATCGCGGTGGGTCCGCCACTAGAGTAAGCGAGTGTTCAAGCATGAAACCCCCGAGGCGCCATCATGGCATTCACCTCACAGCGCCGCGTCGACTTCCCGATGATTGACATGGCTCGAATCATCTACTACCCCCAGTTCTGGGACCTAGCGCACCGGTTCTACGAGGAGTCATGGGAGCACTCTTGCGGGATGCACTACAACACCATACTGCATGAGCACAGTATCGGCTTCCCTCTAGTGCACAGTGATGCCCAGTTTCTCCACCCTCTGGCCTATGGTGACACCGTGCACTGTACCATAACAGTCCCACGCATAGGCAACACGTCTATCTCGTGGAGATACGAGTTCCGCAATCAGGACGATGTACTGTGCTGGACCTCGGATCAGGTCACAGTATGTGTCGATATGAACAATGTCAAGGAAAAAGTCAGAGTCCCCGAATGGATGCGAGATGGCCTTGCCAAGATGGCACCTGAATGACTACTTTCTCGGCCACTTCTTGGCGAGCGCTTTACTCAACGACTCATCCATAGTCGCATCCCACCAGTTGGCATCCCGCCAGACGGCGTACTTGCCACGAATCCCCCTCATATCGGCGCCATCAAGACGAGCTCCTTGCAAGTTAGAGAGCCCTAGGTTGGCCTTAATCATCCGCGCCCCTCGTAGGTCGGCACCGTCCAGTGCTGCCATCTTCAGATTGGCCCGCTTCAGCGAGGCGTCACGCAGGTCACTACCTGAGAGGTTGGCTTTCTCAAGGTCAGCACCATCGAAGATGGCGCGCCGTAAATCAGCGCCTGAGAGATTAATCTCACGCAAATTCTGGCCTACATGCGAGGTGTAAGACAGGTCCTTGGCGGATTCAGTCACAAGCTCAACTCACAACGACATCTTCTCGAGATGGTCGAGGCCGGCATCGGTTAGTACCACGAAACGATTCTTCTCTTGTTGATCACCGGGGTACTCGAGTAGCGCTTTCTCCCCCTCCAGCATCCTGTTGATGTACAGCGACATGTTCCACTTATCGATCTCATCCTCGCTCCACTTCTCGCTTTGGACTATCAGCCTCTTGATGTCTCTAGGAGGTGTGTCAGCCTCCTTCTCAACAGACCTTAGGTAATGGATGGCTGCGAGTATCACATCGCTCTTCTTGTCGATACCGCAGGTGTCCATTAGTCGCATGAAGGCAGACCCCCTCTCCGGAATGCCTGATTTGAGCGCCACTTCGCGAGCCCGCTCGAGAGCCTCCTGTCTGGCTAGACGAATCCTCGAGAGAGTAGACTGCCAGGTATCCTGCTTGGTGATATTGAGCCAAGCGTCATTGACTTCGCGGGCTGAGCCTGAGAGGTCAATCTCTTCAGATCCAGCCTTGATGTAAATTCTGCCCACTCCACTGCTAGTGACTCCGGTCATACAGGTCCCGCAACGCTTCATCAGTGTTAATTTGTCGCAGTGTTCTTTAACAGTCAGAGCGGCGAATCAGGGGTATTATCGACATCTCTTCATCGTGGGATTCAATAATCCTCGATTGGGGGGACAGTCCATGGACGAGTACTCGAGCGGCGCCTACCCCCTCGTATTGCATGCTGATGCGGACCCGAATCGCTTGGGCGGTACCGCAATCTGTGGATTCTCCACTGTTGGCTCTGTGGGAGTCATCGCTACCTCACATCTCATCCAGACCTTAGATCTCAGTCCGATGGGCACGGTAATGCATCCAAAGTTCCCCGCCATCGCACTAATTCACGACTCGGTTCCTAAGCACCCTGTCCGGGTGTATCAGGGGGACGGCATAGGCGTGTTCACAGCAGAGATACAGTTCCCCCCCGAGAATGACGTGTATTTTGGTGAGACCGTCATGGAATGGTTCACCAAGGGCGGTTTCGACCGACTTATCGTAATCGACGGTGTGGTCAGCAATGATTTGGGCATCAAGGAGGATAGTGATCTGTGGGGAGTTGCATCTACACGGATGAGTCGCGACCAACTTGACGATGCCGGCATCCAACAGATCCAGCAAGGCATCGTCGCCGGTATCGCCGGCTATCTGATTGCCGAAGGCGAGCGCAGAGGATTAGATGTGACAGCCTTGCTTGCCGAGTGCAACCCGATGTACCCCGACGCCAGAGCCGCATTGATTGCCGTTGAGGGGCTGAGTGAGCTGATGGACCGCGAGATTCCCGTGCAGGGGCTGCTCGACGATGCGCGAAACATCGAGGAGAGAGTCAGGGAGGCATTCGAGAGGGCCCAAGCGATGGCACTGCCCGCTCCTGGTGATGATGACGATGAGGACGACGTTCCGATGGTTCGCTGACTCTAGTAAAACGGATTCGTACCAGCAGCGTGATCAGTGGCGTCGACCACTTCGGAAATCCCCGGAACATTGTCCTTAATCATGACCTCGACCCCCTGTTTAAGAGTCACATCCACCATACCACAGCCCTGACAACCACCCCCGAAGGCGATAATGGCCTTGCCATCATCCACTCCTATCAGGTCGACATGTCCGCCGTGCGAAGCGACCACCGGATTGACCTCGCTGACGATGATGTCTGCGACCGCCTTGGAGAGATCGTCCACCCATAGTGGGTTGGGATTGTCAAAACTGAAACCGCCACCCATCAACGTCTCCTTGTAGTCAAGCGTAGTACCCTCGAGATACTGAACGCTCCTAGCTGCGACGAACACCAACATGTCCTCAATCTGCAACTCTATGTCATCCTCCTTACGATCATCGGAGCCAATAAACTGAAGGTCGTACAGGAATCCCTTGGGGCCCCTTCCAACTATCTCGACCCTGAGCACGAGCTCACTCGTCTCCTCTGCCTGCTCTGCGAACTGGTCCAGCATCTCACGCGCTTTCGTACTGATGCTCAACATGATGCTCAATAGCCGTCTGGTGCAGCCCTCTATTCAACCTGTCCGAGTCAGGCAAGCCTCATCATCAAGACACCCTACGCCTAAACGTGAACGATTCCGGAGTCGTCGATAGACTGGGCAGACCGCTTAAGGACCTGCGGATTTCGGTCACCGACAGGTGCAATTTCAGATGCAGGTATTGCATGCCTCGGGAACGCTTCGGAGAACAGCACACCTTCCTACCGCGCCGCGCCTACCTCTCATTCCCGGAGATTGAAAAGGTGGTGGTCGCCTGCAAACCACTGGGTCTCGAAAAGGTACGCATCACTGGAGGTGAGCCACTGCTCCGACCGGACTTGCATGAACTAATCTCAAGGCTCTCGGCTACTGGTTTGGAGGTCGCACTGACGACCAATGCATCGCTGCTGCCTCAACAGGCCGCCAAACTTGCCGAGGCTGGCTTGAACAGGGTCACCGTCAGCCTCGACGCCCTCGACCCCGAGGTGCACTCTCAGATGACCGACAGCAACATCCCCGTTGATACCGTGCTCGATGGCATCGAAGCAGCCTTGGAAGCCGGACTCACCCCGCTCAAGGTGAACTGTGTGGTGCAGCGCGGAGTCAACGAGACCGAGGTGGCCCCGCTGGTCCGTCACTTCCGTGGGACCGGGGTCACGGTACGCTTCATCGAGTACATGGATGTCGGCAGAACGAACGGATGGCATCTCGGTCAGGTGGTGCCTTCCGCAGACATCCTGACTTATCTACGGGGCGAGTTCGATCTGGTCTCAGTGGAATCTCAGAGACCGACCGACGTCGCTCGTCGGTGGACCCATTCCGATGGCTCGGGCGAAATTGGATTCATCTCGTCGGTCAGCGAACCATTCTGCGGTGGATGCGTTCGTGCACGTCTGTCCGCCGACGGGATGTTGCACACCTGCTTGTTCGCCTCCGGCGGTCATGATCTAAGGGCCATCATCCACAATGGAACTGAAGGTCCTGCCCTCACCGATGCGATTTCGGCAATCTGGTCGAGGCGCGACGACCGTTACAGCGAAATCCGCTCCGAGGAGACAGCAGCTCTGCCCCGGGTCGAGATGTCCTACATCGGCGGGTGAACCTCTCTCGAGATTCTCACAATGTCATCCCAAGGCGCATCGGTCCGGAAGGCTGGCTTGCCATAGTGCGCTACTGCTGCTCTGTAATCTGCTCGGCGGAGTCCCTCCGCCATGACACTGGGGCTCGGTGGCGAGCCTGAGCCGAGCCAGCTCGCCAGATCGTCTACCAGGATGAGGTGCGGGGCATCAATGACCCCTGATTCCTCTGAGATGTGCCTGACACTGCGAATCACCCTCCTGCGCTCGTAATCGAAATCCTTCTCCGACCAGTCGACTGGGTCGTCCTCGATGGTATTAGGGCCGCATAGTTCGAGCGCACGCTCCTCGGTCATCGAGACCATCGCCTTGGTCTGGCCCACTGAGCCTATCCACATCGGTCCGGAGATGCGCTTGTCGGAGCGGTCAACAGGGTGAGAGAGGGGTAGGAAGCAGTGCATGGGCAGCGAGTCGAGCGAAGTCTCCGGTTGTAGGCCGTACTCGATAGATGAGGAGACTTCTTTTGCAGTGGGGGAAGCCACCCTCCATCCGAGAGAACCCTCGACATCGTTAGCACCCTCCACGCCGCGTAGAACACGTACCGAGACTCTGAGGTGGTGAGACTCCCATATCGAGAGAAGGGGCTCAATCGAACGCTCGTGCCGTGCAGCAGTTCTAGCTACTGTCGCCAGCAGCACCCTGAGGCCGGAGTCGTGTGCCAGTCCATCGGTCCTCACTCGCGCCCCATAGCGGCGCAGTAAAGCGCTTTTCGAAGAACCAGTCAGGGCAGCACTATCGGTGGCACTAATCTCCGCAACACCTCTTTTGGCTAATGACTGGATAGCGGTGTCGAGGAACGGCAGAGGGGAACCGTATGGATCGATGTCAACCCAGTGCCATCCCTGCTCCAGTACGCTCTTGCGCAGGTCGCCCAGATGCGGTAGCAACTCCCCCTCTCCGTGCTCTGTCGGGAACTCCTCATGGCAACGCATAGCCCAGCTGAGGGCTACCGGATCCATGTCCCCCATAGTCGCACTGATGCGGGCCGCATTCTGTGCCGGCAACTCGTTCAACCAGCGTCTGGCCCTCAGTCCGGTGGCCGACAACCCATCCAATGCGTAGATTGAGCCATCTCCCAACAGCCCTGCCTCGATGCAATGCTGCAGAAGTAGCACACTGCGGGTCCTACTCCCGGCCATCGCCGGATTGTGGAACACAGCACCCTGTCCCTTCGCCGCCGGTCCTGCCCCCAATTCGTTTGGATTACGGGCTAGCCTGCACAGGGTACGTCCCTCGCGGTGCAGCACACCGGGCCAGTCCTCGGGCTCCGTAGCATCCATGTTGGCCCGAGACGATTATTGCACAAGGCATTGACGATTGCAAGCCTCACTCAGTAGTGCTCGAAAACGACACTCGGGTCGGGATGAGTCACTCTTCTGCCATTGTCGTTCACCAAACCCACTCTGCGGGTTCCTGGAAGTCTTTCTGACAGCCAATCCACAACCGCCGCAGCATTTTCTTCTGATACAGCCAGCACCATCCCCATCCCCATGTTGAAGGTGCGATGCATCTCTCTGCTGTCCACGGAGCCGACATCTGCTATCCATGAGAACTCTGGATGCACCGGTAGAGGGTCATCTATATGCCAGCCAAGACTGTCATGTAACCGGAGCAGGTTAGAGAGACCGCCTCCGGTAATGTGAGCCATCGCCTTGAGGTCCTTGGACGAGCAAGGCCCCTTGCCTTCCCTGCATGCCAACACTAGGTTGACGAGCGGATCTACGTAGATCTTAGTCGGATTCAGTAGAACTTCCCCCAGAGTGATTTCTTCCGCTCCGGCCCACCTGACTATCCGACCATCGCCATCGACGTCGAATGGAACAGTCCCCTCGAGGGGTGCGCCGGAGCGTTTGAGCACCGCTCTGACCAAGGTGTATCCGTTGGAGTGCAGACCGCTGCTGGGAAGCCCGATTAAAACATCCCCTGACTCCAGGTTGTCTCCGGTAATCGCATGTCCCGCGGGGAACCATCCGAGAGCCGTTCCAGAGAGGTCTAGTTCGATTACGATTCCCGGAAGGGTAGCCGTCTCACCTCCAGCAAGGGTCACTCTGGCCAACTGGCAACCTTCAGAAAGTGAGGATCCCAGCGCAGAGTGCACCGCAGGGTCACTCTCTGGGACGGCGATGTAGTCAACGAAGGCGAGGGGTTCTGCGCCAACACAGATAAGATCGTTGACATTCATAGCTATACAGTCGATACCCACGCCTTGTAGCCACCCTACCTGACTGGCCAGTTGCAGTTTCGAGCCCACTCCGTCGGTCGCCAAGGCGAGCCGCGAATCACCAAATTCGATGATGCCTCCGAACCCACCAGGCAGGGGGACCGGAGCGCCCTTCTCACCCGGCGTCCTCACTGATGAGCCGAGTGCACCTACCAGACTGGCTATAGCTCGTCCCTCAGCATCGATGTCGACACCACTGGAAGCGTAGTCCATCGGCTCACCTCCCACACCACTGCCGGGGGGCTACACTCCATCATATTCACTATTTCTTAGATTACTCGTAATACAACAGAAAGTGTGATTCTATGCATAATTGGCATATTTTACTGCCTAATCGGTTTACTTAGGGTAATAATCGCGAATATCTATAACGGGCACACATTGTCGCGGGCGATACTGGAACGTGAATACGTTATGGAAAATAAGAAAATAATTGCAATGATGCTTACCCTGAGCATGCTGGCGGCTGCGTTCGCTGGTTGTCTAGGGGGAGATGATGAACCGGAAGACGTAATGGGTTGTATGGACGCTACTGCGAACAACTACAACGCTGATGCGACATCCGACGATGGGTCGTGTACATACGACCCAACCTGGACCCTGACACCCGCAGCGGGCGTAAGCTCTGCGTGGGTGGCCTCGGACTGGGACCCCATCATCCCCAACCTGAATGCGGGAGATATGTGTGACGCTATTCTCTCGGCGATGACCAAGACGGATGCGAGAGACCAAGTGGTCGATTTCACCCGTGGCTACTACACTAGCAGCCAGGGAGTCATTGGAGCTAGTGGAGCCGCTGCCATCACTGATGTCAGCGAGTTGAACGCGGCTGGAACTACGATTGCACTTGCATCGGGAACCACCTCGGACATCTACGCGCAGGAGAACCTGGGCGCCGCTACTATCCAAGCCTACACCGACTGGCCTTCTGTGATACTCGCAATCAGCAACGGAGATGCGGACTACGCACTCGGCGACGCACCTGTGCTCGCATTGGAGGGCGCTCTTATGACGACCTTCTCTGACGAGACTTTTGGCCTCGCTATTCGCGAGGACTCTGATGAGCTCGAAGACGCTCTGAACGTCGCGATAACCGCGCTTGTAGATGGTGGTCAGTACGATGCCATCTTTGGAGCATGGTTCGAGGGTACTGTGGTTCTGACGGACGACAGGAATGCTGACACTGCTACGGCATACCCAACACCCACCGAGGGCAGCACCCTCACTGGGATATTGGAGTCTGGCAGCATAGAGTTCTGTATCGACCCGTTCTACCCACCGTTCGAGAACCTCGACGCGGATGGGAATGAGGAAGGCTTCGACATAGATATCGGAGACGCAATCGCAGAGGAAATGGCCGCCCACTACATGGGTGTGGCCAACCCCGATTTCGTAGCTCCTGTTTCTACGACCACGAAGATCGGTCTGCTGAACCCGCTAACTGGTCCGATTGCCGTCTACGCACCGCCCTTCACATGGGCTGCGCAGGCTGCGATTGATGACCTGAATGCTGCGGCTGCGAGTGTAGGAGTTGACATGACCTTCGAGCTTGTCGAGGCCGACTCAGGCTGCGACGGTGGAGTTGCTGGCCCGGCTGCCCAGTCCCTAGTGGACGCGGGCGTTGTCGGTGTTGCAGGAGCTGCCTGCTCCGGCGCCTCGATGGCCGCTAACGCGGTCCTGAGCGCTGCTGGAGTTGTACAGGTCTCGTACGCGAGCACCAACCCCGGTCTCAGCGACGCAGAAGCCTACCCAGGCTTCTGGCGAGTCGTTCCGAGCGACGCTATACAGGGTCCCGCCATGGCTGACATGGCGACCGCTGCTGGCGCGTCCAACCCGGCTCTGATCCACATGACCAACGACTACGGTTCTGGTCTGGCAGACGCCTTCGAGGGCGCTTGGGGCACTGACAACCTGTGCACCAAGATCGGCTACGAGGACACACAGACCGACTTCGCTGCCGAGGTCCAGGCTATCGCTGACGCTGGTTGCGGCTCGATAGTCATGGTGAGTTACTCCTCTGATGGAGCGGCTATCCTTGAGACAGCGGCCGTGCTAGGTGTTTCACTGCCTACTTTTGGTGCAGATGGAATTGCTGACGCCGCCTTCTTGGAGGACTTCAGCGTACCTGCTATCGCTAACGGCGTTACGGCTACCAAGCCTCGTGCTGGTGCAAGCTCAGGCGACTTCGTCGAAGACTGCTCGCTGGACGAGACGTGCGCTGGTGGTATTTACACAGGCGAGACTTACGACGCTGTGATGATGATTGGATCCGCGGCCATGATGGAGAATGGAGCCAACATGGCAAGCCACCTCAATATGGTCGGAGACGACTTCGCTGGTGCAAGCGGTGATCACACCTTCCTCGACAACGGAGACGTTGCCGGTGCAGGTTACGACATCTGCTCGTTTACAGCACTGTCATCCACTGACATCTACTTCAACTGCATGGAGTGGTGGTCGGCTATCGACGGTATCCAGG
>Ga0206679_10000045_pt1 | contig 82561 bp, 69 predicted proteins | sample M110012015metaG_FD_155464 | JGI IMG/M metagenome (GOLD analysis project Ga0206679, IMG submission 155464) | Ammonia-oxidizing marine archaeal communities from Monterey Bay, California, United States - M1 100m 12015 | ecosystem: Environmental > Aquatic > Marine > Intertidal zone | place: USA...
GAATTCGTGGAGCTTGATGGCGGCACTTCCTACATCATACGTGATGAGCCCGACAAATGGGTTGGAGCTATTCTGGATTTTGTTGCTGCGGTGAATTAATTCCCCAGCGGGCTAGGACTTCCAGTGATTAATGAGATCGCCCCATTTGTCATTAATGTGCGACAGGATGTCAGGCTTCTCAGCAAGCAGACATTCACGGTTCATTTTCGCATAAACTTCCGGGCCACCTTCATCCGGCCCCTTTCGGGTGGCATCAATGACGACCCTGCTACCAGAACCACGTGTGGGTGAACTGGGATCACCCCCCATTGCGCCGGCTTTTTCGATGATTTCAGTTGCCTGGAAAGGTTGCCAGCGAGCGCCTACCGTATGCATCACTTCAGTAAAATTGTGAACATCCACATCTTCGTCGACGACAATGGCTATTTTCGCAATTTTTAGTGAAGTGGCAATTTCTCTTCCAATTGTTATGGCATCATCAGCCTGTGTTTTCTTAATACGAATGAAACAGTAACCTGGGGTTTGTAGTGGGAAGTGGACACTGAGTACATTAGGGAACCGCTGTCGATAATTTAAATTTGAGGTCATCTCAAGAGGTGCTGTGAGAAACCCGCGATGGATGCCTGTAAAGTTATTGATAAAAATAGGGTTTTTACGGTGGGTAATGGCGGTGATGTTCATGTAGAAGTTTTCGGGCTTGTATTCCCCGATATAGCCGTACATTTCTCCAAATGGGCCTTCGGGTTCGAAATCAAATGGGATTTCTCCTTCTATCACCATTTCAACGTTTGCAGGAACTCTCAGTTCGCTGGTTTCACATTTAACCACTTCGACAGGTCGGCCGAGAAAGCCACCGGCGACTTTTAGTTCATCTTGCCCTAGACGAGTCGTCTTGGAACTGCTCATAGCAAATACAATGGGGTCTGCACCGATCACGACAGCGGCCCTTGCAAATGGTTCTCCGCGGTCCTTCATATCCATCAGGAATGTCCAGCCGTGTTGATTACGTTCTGGGTTGATACTGATCTTCCTGGGTCCTTTCACCTGACATCGATAGGTACCAACGTTTCGGCCGTATTCAGGATCTTCTAATATAACGTTGCCGGTATTGATATAAGCACCGCCATCGGCAGGATTAGTTTTAATGAAAGGGAATTGCAGGATATCAATGGCGTCGTCGACCAGAGTCACTTCCTTACAGGGAGCGTCCTGCCTTGACACCTCTACGGGTTCCAGGGCAGGCCACTGACCGTCTTTGTCTACCAGGGTTTCCAGTTGCTCGAGGGTTGATTTGTAAAGTTGGCGCTGGTCATATCCGTGCGCGTCGACCCCGAACGCCAGTGGTTCATACTGCCAGCGACCCCATGGATTTCCGATAACCGGGCCATCCATCCAGCGCCCACCGGTTTTTATTTTATTAAAGGAAACAATGGGTGCCTCGCTCCAGCCGACTTTGTCAATCAATTGATACATGAAGCCGGTTGCTTCATAGGCATCCTGATCAACCTTGTCAACGTGTAAGACTTGACCGAGGTTATCTACTGCTTCCAGATATTCTCGTAATGAGCCAAAGGGACCTGGCAGGTGATTAGGGTTGTTATGGTCTGAATCTGTCACCTTGGACTCCGAACGTGTTAAAAGGGTTTAACCTCTCCCAGAAAGGCCATTATTACCACCAGTAACCAGATAAGAAAGGCTGCGCGATTGGCGGTGCCGTTGATTTCAACCAGCATTTTTTCACCTTGAGCTCGACTATCGCCTTCAGCCAGAACCAAATCGAAAGCACCTTGCCAGCGAATGGCGATTCTACGTATCCACACCCCGTTCAATAATATGGCAGCGAATAAAATGATCTTCACAGCAAGCCATTTATGAGCGATAAACTCTCCAGTGATCAGGCAGTATGTGCCAAAGGCCGCCATGGCTGCAATGACAATATAGCGGATGCTCATATCAAGTCTCTGCAGACGTGCCCCTCTTGGTGTGCCCTTATTAAAGTAAACCAACCAGACCAGGCCCAGCCAGGCTAGATCAGCAGCCCATAGTAGTAATAGCCAGATACCTGTAATGGGCGAACCATATAGCTGTGCCAGGGTGAAGCCAACTGCGAGTAGCAGCACCAGCGAGCTTCGGGCGGTCATGTCAACGATGAACCTGAGGTCGCGAACGCGAATTCGTTCTTCCAGGCTAAGCTCAGATCGGGTGATGTATTTGCCGATGTAGTGCACTGCGACATCGCCACCGATTGCATAAACAAACAGGAACACATGTATAAAGGCCATTAAAAGGTGAAAGTTAATTGTCAATGAGAGGGTCCTGTTCCATTTTTTGTTTTAATTAGGGGTATTGAATTTTTTATTTATCAAATGATAAACTAAATTTCAGGCCGGTAAAAGGGTGCTACTCAACACGCAGCAGTCACCAATGTAGCCGTCGTCATATTAATGTGACACTTATTGAGCGTAAACCTAATGAAAGCCATGCTGCTGCAAGCCCCCTCGGATCTGGTTCAGACAACCGTTGATGATGCCACTGTGGGTGCCGGAGAGGTATTGGTTCAAGTGACCCACTCTGGTGTTTGTGGCACTGATTTAAAGATTTTCCGGGGTGACATTCCTGTGCGGTATCCCAGAATTATGGGCCATGAGATGATTGGCAAAATAGTCACCGCCCCTGCTGAGACTGGCCTGGAACTAGGTTGTCGGGTTGTTGTCAATCCGGTCTTGAGTTGTGGCCAGTGTTTCTATTGTCAGGCGGATCAGGAAAATTTATGTCCGAGCGGTTTTCTCCTGGGAAGAGATAAAAATGGTGGCTTTGCAGATTATGTCTGTGTGCCCGCTGAGGCGGTATTTCCACTGCCCAGTCAGATCAGTAGTGCGTGTGCACCGCTGCTCCAGGTTATGACGACCTGTCACCATGCTCAGAACCTATCTAGCGTTAATACCGGTGACACGGTTGTTGTTCTCGGTCTGGGCGTGAGCGGGCTGTTGCATGTTCAGCTGGCAAAAGCGAGAGGGGCATCTTGTGTGATAGGGGTCACGGGGAGCCCGGTACGACGTTCTATGGCTGAGAAACTGGGCGCGGACGAGACTTTCTCCCCTGACGAGGACGTGACACAAGAGATTCATAAGTTAACCGGTGGACGGGGTGCCGATTTGGTTATCGACTGCGCTGGCTCAATGAATACCTTTCGACAGGCAATCGAGGTGGCGCGGCTGGGCGGTCGACTGCTTTTGTTCGGCATCTATACCGATGAAATTGCCAGGCTGCCATTTTATCAATTGTATTTTAAGGAGCTTATTCTCACCAATGCTCGTGCGGCAAAGGCTGAAGATTTCCCGGCGTGTATAGACCTGGTAGTTGATGGCATCATTGATCTTGATTCTATGATTAGTCATGTGTTGCCGCTGGTCGACCTTGAACGAGCTATTCGCATGCTCGACGAGCGTGATGAAGCACGCATGAAAATAATATTGGATCATTGTTAAATTTGGGGTTTTGAGATGAAAAGAAGAAATTTTCTGTATGCAGGACTTTGTGCTGCAGCGGTCGCCCCCTACCCACTCTGGCGATACTACCGTGGTGACAATAAAGCCTTGGCGAGTATTAATGCGGTTTCTAATCTAGGTGGGGAGGTATCGCTGGATGCAACTATTCTTGCTGAACTCGGCAACAGTATTGCCGGTAATCTGTTGTTTCCTGGTAGCGACGGTTACGAACAGGCACGGCTAGTACGTAATCGTATGGTTGATAAATATCCAGCCCTGGTAGTGCAGTGTACGGATAGTCGAGATATCAGTGAGGTGGTTAACTTTGCCCATCATTATCAGTTGTTGACGGCGGTCAAATGTGGAGGTCACAACATAGCCGGGAACGGCACCTGTGATGGGGGTATTCTCATTGACCTGTCACCGATTCAGGGTGTCCAGGTTGACCCTAAACGTAGAATTGCGCAGGTCGCGGGTGGTTCGTTGCTGGGAGCATTGGATGAGCAGAGTCAAGCGCATGGATTGGTGACAACTGCTGGTACCGTATCTCACACTGGAGTTGGTGGTTTAACTCTGGGTGGAGGGTTTGGTCGTCTGGCGCGTCGCTTTGCGCTTACCTCTGATAATGTGCTTGGGGTTGATATCGTTACGGCCGATGGCCGTCTCAAGCGCGCTAGTGCGGAAGAAAATACCGATTTGTATTGGGCAGTTAGAGGCGGTGGTGGCAATTTTGGTGTTGTTAGTTCGTTTGATTTCCAGCTTCATTCTCTACCCCATCAGGTGGTGGGTGGAGAGATTTATTATCCCTATGATCAAGCAAAAGAAGTGATCAAGTTTTATGCAGAATACTGCCAGGAGATGCCAGATGATTTATATGTCGACCTGGTGATATTTGCTCCACCTTTTGGCCTGCCTGATGCTCTTTACCTTAATGTTTGTTATTCGGGCCCCTTGGATAAGGCAGAAACAGTCCTGGCACCACTAAGGCGTGTCGTTAAACCGACTAAAGATGAATTAAAATTGGTCGACTATGTCGAATTGCAGAAGAGCAGTGATGACAATGATCCAAGAGGGACTGGTCAGCACTTGAAAAGTGGTCTTATAAAAGGGATCAGCACAGCACTTATTGATACATTAGTAGATAATCTGGAATCGGATCTGTTCCGAGGCAGTATGGCTTTTTTCCAGCAAGCCGGTGGCGCTATTTCTCGAATTGAAACCCAATCAACCGCCTTCCCGCACCGGTATGCAAGCCATAATTTATCCATTGGTGCGGTCTGGCCGCATGGTGTCGATCCCGAGCCTCATTCAGTATGGGCAGATAATTATTGGCATAAAGTAAAGGGTTTTACAGAAGGCTTCTATACCAATGATGCCTATGACATCGATGCGGCATTGGCAGAATCGAACTACTTGGTTAATCATGATCGTTTGGTGGAGGTGAAGACCAAATACGACCCAACCAATTTATTTCGAGTCAATACCAACATCAAACCAGCGCCACAAAAACAACTGAGTTAGTACCTAAATTGCAAATTAGTTGCTCACTCGTTTGACTTTTAACTTATCAATTGATAAATAAGAGAAGTAAATTTATCTACGCGAGAAATTCGATTTTGAGAAAGTGCTTGATCTCACTGTTTCTGTTTTGCATATCGCCGGCCTTGGTATTGGCAGGCAACCTGGCATCGCCTGAATTTCCGCATCCGGGATCGGAGTTTCAGGATTGTGATTTTTGTCCTGTGCTGACGGTTGTACCTGCCGGTAGTTTCATGATGGGAGCAGCGCCTGATGACCAGCAGAAACAGAAAGACGAAGCACCCAGCCACAAAGTGGTTATTGAGAATAGCTACGCCATTGGCAAATTTGAATTGACCAAAGGTGAGTATGCAAAATTTGTTGCAGACACTCAGCACAGTAGCCAGGGAGGTTGTTACTTTCGAACGGGGCTGGAACCAGAATTGGAAATCGCCTTGAGTTGGCGAAATCCCGGCTATGATCAGGATCATAATCATCCGGCGGTATGTGTTAGTTGGGATGATGCGACTGCTTATGTCAAATGGGTCAGTAAGGTGACCGGAGAATCCTATCGCCTGCCCAGTGAAGCGGAATGGGAGTATGCAGCACGCGCCGGGACAGCCAGTGAAAGATATTGGGGGATGTCAGCCGATGATGGCTGTGCTTATGCGAATGGCGCAGACCTTACGGGTGAAACAGACATACCCGGTTGGACCGTGGCCAAGTGCCACGATGGACATTCCTTCACTGCTGCAGTGGGTTCATTAGAACCGAATAAATTCGGTCTTCATGATGTGTTGGGTAATGTCGGTGAATGGGTTGAAGACTGTTGGAATGAGACATATGAAGGTGCGCCGGATGATGGCTCAAGTTGGCGCGATGGTGACTGTGCCATACCGATTCTACGTGGTGCTTCGTGGCACGATCATCCGAAGTTCCTTCGCTCGGCAAACCGATACGGTTTTGGCAGCTATGGGTTTAATTTTGACGGCTCCGCCAAAGGTACACGTTATTACAATTTTGGCTTTCGTGTGGTCAGAAATATCAACTGAAACTAATTTTTACTATTGGAGAAATAGATTTGGCTAATTTTGGAATTGCAGGTGTTGATTGGCAGGAGCGGATTAACTGGGAACGATTACGTACCTATCGGCTGGAAAGCGCCCGTGCGAGGATGAAGGCACATGGTCTAGGTGCCATGTTGTGCATGTATGACGAAAATGTCCGCTACTTGACGGCTACTATCACGCCAGGCTGGTGCAGGCTCAAACCAGGGCTGCGCTATGCGTTGTTGTGTGGCGATGGCTTACCCATTTTGTTTGAACAGGGTGATATTGGGGTGCAGATTAATCGCCATTGTCCTTGGCTTCCAGAGGAAAATATCCGGTATTCCTATGCTTGGATAAAAGGTGCTGCAGGGCCTGCTGCCGAGGAGCAGGTGAAAAAATTTACCAAGGCTATCCTTGAAGAAATGAAACGCCATGGTGTCGCCGGTGAGAAGTTAGGCGTGGACTTCGTTGATATCAATATGATGGGCGCTTTTGAGCAATCGGGTATTACCTGGCAGGATGGTATGAGTGCGATGATGGAAGCTCGGGCGATAAAGAACCAGGATGAGCAGGAGTGTATGCGGATGGTCGGTGCCATCGGCGATGCTGCGCATTGGCAGACCATGAAGTTCCTTGAACCGGGCGTCACTGAAAACCAGGTGACCGCTCATATCATGGAATATCTGTATTCTTTCCCCGGTATGGAGGACGTAGAGGATGTCATTGTTTCTTCAGGCCCCAATACCTGGCCCAACTGGCGAAATTTTTCTGATCGGATTATTTTGCCCGGTGATATTACCTTTATGGATTTGGCGGCATTAACCTGGAACGGATATAAATCCTGTTATTACCGCACCTACTGTGTTGGCAGAGAGCCAACCCAGGAGATGAAGGATTATTACGCCATGGCATTAGAGTGGCTTTATGATTCTATCGATGCGGTCAAAGCGGGTACCACTACTCGCGAAATTGCTGAAAAATGGCCCTCTGCCAAAGAGGTCTGGGGTTACGAGGAAGAAGACCAGGCAGCCGCTAACCTGTGGGGCCATGGCCTTGGATTAGCACAATATGACCCGCCTGTGATATCGCGCATCTGGTCGCTTGATCATCCCATTGAAATCAAGCCGGGTATGGTGTTTGCGCTTGAAACGCAACACGGTAAGCCGCTTGAATTTGGTGTTCGAATTGAAGAAATGCTGATTGTTCATGAAGACCGCACAGAAATAATTTCTAACTTCCCAGTGAAGGAAATTACTGTTGTGGATCCTTTGTGAGGTCGCCGGGCAGGAGCTGAATAATGCCAGGTTTTATTGAGAATCTAAGGTCAGAGCGTTCAACCAATGCTGCTCGATTCGGCTCTAAAGCAGCCAACCAGGCTATGTTGGGACAGGCTGGCCTGCCGATACCTGAGGGATTTTGTTTAGATGCCGAGGCGTATCGAAAGCAGCTTACCGCGGTTGGCCTGCTTAGTCTGGCGGAGCGCATTGCTACACTGTCAGGTGAGGAAGAACGGCAGGCAGTCTCGGAAATACGAATTGGTCTTTTCGATAGCCCGATAACAGCCGAAGTCGAGGTTCCCTTGTTGCAGGCCTGGAGAGAGCTTCGCCAGTTAACAGGCTCAACGATTGTAGTTAGGTCCTCGGCTTTATCAGAGGATCTGGCAGACAGTACCTTCGCAGGCCAGTATGAGACTTTTTTAGGTCTTGAAACCGAGGCTGAATTTCTCACGGCCGTTCGAGCCTGCTGGGCAGCACTTTGGTCGCCTCGAGCGCTGCGTTACATGCAGAGCAGGGACTTGAGTACCAACGATATGGCGATGTCGCTTTGTATTCAGGAATTGGTAGGTGGAGAGATCTCAGGCGGCGGTATGAGCCGTATGGCTGATGGAAATATGTCGATTAGTGCGTCCTTAGGGTTGGGCACCGCCATCGCCCAGGGAGAGATTGTTCCGGATCGGTATATCCTCAGTGCCAGCAACAAGTGGCTTGAAACGATTGCCGGTCGCACTGCACATAAAGAAAACTGTTCGCTGCACTCACCGACTAGCCTAGCAGTCGAGGAGCCGACGGCTCAACAACCCTGCTTGAGCCAGGCACAATCAGTTGAGCTCGGGCATTTGTTACAGCTTGCTGAGAAGCAAATGGGCTTTCCAGTAGAGATAGAGTGGACTGGTAACCAAGACAAAGTATGGTTGCTTCAGGCTCGTCCATTGCAAATGGTAGCGAGTGTGCCGCAACATGAAACGACTTTGAAACAGTCTGGACTACGCGGGCAGCCTTCAGGTACTGGCTGGGCATCAGGTCGGGCTTGTGTCATCAATTGTGAATGTGAATTGGCCCGTGTGGCGCCGGGAGATGTGCTGGTCACACAAGTCGCCAGTCCGTCATTGAGTCAGGTATTACCGCGTGTTGCAGGTGTGATCGCTGAGTTGGGCGGTAGTACGTCGCATCTGGCATCGCTGGCAAGAGAACGTCAGATTCCCATGGTGCTGGGTGTGCTTGGGGCAACCCAGAGGATACCGGATGGTGTTGATGTCAGCGTTGACGGTGTTATAGGTCAGGTAAGCTGGAGTCGGTAATCGGCTTGTAAATGATATAATGATATGTTTATATAACAAATTAATTTAATCGAGCGATAGATATAAAATGACAGACTCTCTTCCTGAAAAGAAAGCAAAAGGCCCCCTCACCGACTTAAGGGTTATCGAGCTTGGACAGTTAATAGCAGGCCCGTTTTGTGGTCAGTTGATGGCGGATATGGGTGCCGATGTCATCAAGATTGAACCCCCGGAAATCGGTGACCCAATGAGAGTCTGGGGTCGAGGCGATTACCCGCTGTGGTGGACTGTCTGTGCCCGTAACAAACGCTGTGTTACCGCTAACCTAAGAGAACCAGAAGGGCAGGACCTTGCTCGAAAACTGATTGCCCAGGCGGATATGGTACTCGAAAATTTCAGGCCGGGAACAATGGAACGCTGGGGCCTGGGATATGAGGAACTGGCCAAGGAGAATCCCGGTTTAATTATGGTTCGGGTTTCAGGGTATGGTCAGTCTGGACCACACTCCGGTCGAGCAGGATATGCATCTATCGGCGAAGCCTTAGGTGGTATGCGCTATCTTTGCGGCGAGCCGGATAGACGACCCAGTCGAACGGGATTGTCGATGGGTGATTCAATTGCTGCAACTTTCGCTTGTACCGGTGCACTGGCTGCTTTGCATCATCGTGAAAAAACCGGTGAAGGCCAGGTGATCGACGCATCAATATTTGAATCGGTCTTGAATGTCATGGAAGCAACCATACCAGAGTACACGGTGAGTGATTACATCCGGAAGCGTTCTGGTGCTACCTTACCCAATGTGGCGCCTTCTAATATTTACAGTTGTAAAGATGGTGAATTCCTAATCGCAGCGAACCAGGACACGGTGTTTGCTAGGTTATGTAGCGTAATTGGTCAGCCTGAGTTAGCCCAGGATGAAAGGTTCAGTACTCATACAGCAAGGGGTACAAACGCAGTTGAACTTGACCGCATTATTGACGACTGGACTCAGACTAAAACCATTGCCGAGGTGGATCAGTTGATGGAGGCGAGCGCGGTACCGGCTGGGGGCCTTTACAGGGCCCCAGAGATGCTGAAAGACCCCCACTTCATTGCTCGTGAGGCGATTATTGATACCCCTACGGAACAGTGGCCTGATCTAAAGATGCAAAATGTATTCCCCAAGATGTCTAAGACCCAGGGGGAAGTGCGTTGGACAGGACCCCAGACGCTGGGAGAACACAACGAAAACGTATACGGCTCTCTGCTCGGGCTAAGCTCAGCAGAACTCGCGGAACTTAAAAATAAATCGATTATTTAGAGGACAACATAGATGACATTTCGGCTAGGAGTTGATGTTGGCGGCACATTCACCGATTTACTGTTGGTAGACGAATCTTCGGGGCGAACCTACATGGCTAAGGTCCCGTCGACACCGGAAGATTCTTCTATTGGCGTACTTAATGGTATCGATCGTATATGCAATGAGTCTGATATTGATACCGGAGAAGTAAATCAGGTCATGCATGGCACGACAGTGGCCACCAACGCAGTATTGACCCGAAAGGGTGCGAAGGTTGGGTTGATCACAACCAAGGGCTACCGACAGGTGTTGCAGGTAGCACGCTCATTCTGTCCAGGCGGGCTCGGCGGTTGGGTCAGTTACATGAAGGCACCGATATTGGCTCCTCTTGAATTGACTATAGAAGCAGATGAACGTCTTGATGCAGAAGGCAATGTTATTAAGGCCCTCGACGCAGCAGCATTACGCGAAGATCTCAAGCAATTGGCGGCTACAGGTGAGGTTGAGGCTTTGACCGTGTGTCTATTGAATTCCTACGTCAATGGTAAGCATGAAGAAGAAGTTAAGGCCATTGCCAACGAATTCTTTTCAGACATTCCTATTTCCATCAGCTCTGAAGTGGTTCCTGAGATGCAGGAATATGAGCGCGCTGAGACGACTGTGGTGAATTCATATGTTCGCCCTCAGGTGTCCAGATATGTAGAGAACCTCCAATCCTCTCTTGAAGAGCGCCTGCGCGACGATGTTAAGCTGGCGATTCTGCGTTCTGATGGCGGTTTGGCCTCAGCGCGTGCATCGGGTGAATCACCTGTGAATATGCTTTTATCGGGACCTGCCGGTGGTGTTGCTGGAGCCATGTATTTTTGTAAGCGCGGTGGTTTTGAGAATATTCTGACATTTGATATGGGCGGAACCTCGACCGACGTTGCCCTCATGCAGGACGGTAATGCGAGAATCCGACGCGAAACCAAGGTCGGCGATATCACTGTTCGCGCTCCATCAGTTGATGTACGCACCATCGGTGCAGGTGGAGGCTCGATCGCATTTGTTCCAGAATTGACTCGTGCGCTTCGCGTTGGCCCGGATTCCGCCGGCGCAGACCCGGGACCGGCAGCTTATATGAAAGGCGGTGATAAACCGACGGTGTGTGACGCGAACGTTGTACTCGGTTACCTGCCATCGGATGTCAAGCTGGGTGGCGCAATGATGATTAACAAGGAGGCAGCGACGAAAGCTGTTCAGACGCTGGCTGACGCCATGGGTATTGAGCTTATGGCTGCGGCCGAAGGTATTATCAAGATCGTCAATGAGTCCATGCTGGGTGCGCTGCGACTCGTGTCGGTAGAGCAAGGATATGATCCGCGCGATTTTTCATTGGTTGGTTTTGGCGGTGCAGGACCGCTGCATGCCAATGCCCTCGGTGTTCTGTGTGGATCATGGCCGGTTATCGTCCCGCCCGGGCCCGGTGTGCTGTGTGCCTATGGTGATGCGACTACTCAGGTTCAGGATGAAGCATCGCGTACCTATGTGACTAGCGTTGACTCGATCTCAGCTGAAGACCTCATAGCGGAGCTGGAACAGCTTCGCCAACGAGCGACAGAGTCTTTCAAGACTGATGGTATTGACGAGTCTGATTTAGAGGTCGCTTACCAGGCAGATTTCCGCTACGCAGGCCAGGCCTTTCAGTTGTCCCTTGAGGTAACCGTCGACCAGCTTCGACGTGACGGCTTGAAAGCACTGACGGATGATTTTGATCGTCAGCATGAACAGTTATTTACGTTTGCCCATGGTAAGGATCACGAGATTGTCATCATCAGGGCAGTGGTTAAGGCAAAGAGTAGTTTAACGGCTGATCTAACCGATGTGGGTTCTGATAAAACTGAACTTTCGGCGGCGACGATACACAGTTCCGAAGTCTATGTAGATGAGAATTGGCACGACGCGACCATTTATGACCGAAGCAAATTAGGTGCGGGTACCGTTGTTCCAGGTCCGGCTATTGTGGTTGAGATGGATTCAACTACATTAATTCTGCCGGCTCACGCTGCCACCGTTGATAAGGTCGGTAACCTTTTAATTAATCCTGCATAACTGGGAGTCCTTTAATGACAGCAACTATTGTTGAGACAAACCCTAAGCCATTTGAATCAATCGATGTCGATACCGTTACGGTTGATATTATCGAGAATGCGCTTAGAAACGTGCGGGTAGAAATGGATGCAGTATTGTTTCGTACTGCGATGAGTCCTGGAATTCGCGAGCAGGGAGATTGTTTCCCTATGGTCGCAAACCGTGATGGCAAAATGGTCGTCGGCCAGTTTGGTTCCTTTATTCGCGGATTTATGGAGGCTTATGATGGGGAAATAGAGGAAGGCGATATCATCCTGACCAACGATCCCTATATGTGTAACGGAGCGGTTTCGCATTTGCCGGACTGGATCATACTCGTCCCCATCTTCAAGGATGGGCGGCATCTAGCCTGGGCAGCGATGTTCGGACACATGTCTGATAATGGCGGTATGGTGCCTGGGTCTATTCCGATCAGAGCTGAGACAATTTACCAGGAAGGTATTCGGATCCCACCGACCAAACTGTATAAAAAAGGGGTGTTGCAATCTGATGTGCTGGAATTAATTCTGCATAATGTGCGTACCTCTGAGTGGAATCGTTTCGACCTGAATGCCCTGGTTGCAGCTTGTCGAACCGCCAGTAAGCGGTGTGTGGAAATAGCAGAGCGGTTTGGAGACGATACCTTTTACACGACTATGCAGACCATGCTGGATCGCAATTTAGAGGCCATGCGATCGATTATTAATATGATCGTTCCCGAGGAACCAAGTTATTTCGAAGACTTCATTTGTGACGATGGAGTCGGTAAGGGACCTTACAAGATTGCCTGTAAACTTTGGCGAGAGGGCGATGTTGCAATTTTTGATTTTGAAGGTACCGACCCGCAGGCCAAGAGTTCGGTCAACTTTTATCTTAACGAAGATATGTTCAAGATGTTTTTTGGGTCGTTCACTATTAACCTGTTTGATCCCCACATTCTCTTTAATGATGGCTTCTATGAACTAGTTGAGGTGCGTATTCCAGACGGCAGCCTGTTGAAACCGAAGTTCCCAGCTGCATTGTCAGGAAGAACCCACGCACTCGGGCGCATATTTGATGTTATGGGTGGATTGCTGGGCCAGGGTGCGCCGGAGGCGATGAATGCGGCCGGTTTCTCTGATAGTCCGCACTTGTTTTTTTCCGGCTATGATAAACAAGGCAAGTGGTTCCAGTTGTTCCAGATTGGTTTCGGGGGTATACCCGGTCGCCCGGTAGGCGATGGTCCGGACGGGCATTCGCTTTGGCCAGGATTTACTAATGTTCCTAATGAGTTTATCGAAGCCTACTTCCCTCTGCGGGTTATAAAATACGAGCCCATTGCTGATTCCGGCGGGGCTGGTCTGCATAGAGGTGGTAATGGATTGACGGTTGCTTACGAATTTCTGGTTGATGGTCATATCGGTATACATGATGACCGTTGGTTAACCTATCCCTGGGGAGTTCAGGGCGGTGATCCCGGAATGCGATCAAGTAAGTTGTTAGTGCGCGCCACGGGTGAAGAACAATGGCTGCCCGCGAAATGCGATGAGGTCACCGTAAAAGAAGGTGATGTATTACATTTTAATACCTGGGGTGGCGGCGGTTGGGGAGACCCACTGCAGAGAGACCCTGCAATAGTGAAAGTTGATGTTGATCGAGGGCTTGTCTCCAGGGGTGGCGCAGCGCGTTACGGCGTCGTGATTGATGAAAGCGGTAATGTTGATACGGTTGCAACTGACACCTTGCGGGATACCATGCGCGAGCAACACGTTGATACCGGTCTCTTCAATTATGGTGGCAGCATAGAAGAGCTAAAAGCGAGGTCTCTTGAGGAAACCCATATGGAAGCACCGACAACACCTACTTTTTGATGTTTTAGGCTTTCAAGGCTAATCGCATTGCCGGAGTCGCATGGACGAGTTATTAGGTAGGTTGAAGTCTGAGTGGTTGACTGCTCAATACGGTGTGTTGGAGCGAGTGCCTTTATATCATCAGATCTATTCAATCCTGAAATCGTCGATTCTGGATGGCTCGATTTCGTATGCTAGTCAAATGCCAACTGAGCATGAGATTGTTAGTGCTTTCGGTGTGTCGCGAATTACCGCCAAACGGGCTATGGATGAGCTTGCTGCTGATAAACTGATTGTCAGAACGCGGGGGAAGGGTTCGCATGTCGTTTATCGATTTACTGCCAAACCTGTTCGCGCGCCACTCATTGGCACGCTTGAAAGCCTGATTGATATGAGTGAACACAGTATTGTTCGGGTTGTATCGGTGGAGCAGGATGTACCACCGGTGGATATTGGCCAGAGACTGGCATTATCTGAATCTGAACAGGCGCATAAGGTGATTCGGGTCAGTAGCAATGAAGACTGTGAGCCCTATGCATATTATGTTAGTTGGACAATTGGAATTGAAAACGGTTATTCCAAACAACACCTGGAAACACATCCTCGCCTTGAACTGCTGCGCGGAAATGGAATTGTTTTAACCGAAATGCACCAGAAGCTGAGTGCGATCAATGCACCGGCAGATATCGCCAGGGAGTTGGATATTGCTCAAGGCGCAGCATTACTCGCTGTTCGGCGCCTGGGTTGTATCAGTGATGGAACCGTCGTGGATATATTGGATGGTTTTTATGACCCTCAGCGTTATCAGTATGCAATGGTTATGAGTGTTGACTGAAGTCGTTTATAAGTGCTGTAGATAGTGAAGGAGATGATTGGCTTGACCGAAGATCTGAAAACCAACTATTCACTTTATGATGGTCGTCTTGGCTTTGGAAATCGGCCTGCTCTGATACTGGTCGATTTTGTACAGGCCTATTTTGATGAGCAATGTGAGATGTATGCAGGGGTCGAAAATGAACTGGCTTCTGCGCTTCGCATTCGCGATATTGCGCGAAGCGCGGGCATACTGATTATCTATACCAATGTGGTTTATCAATTAGATGGTCGTGATGGTGGGGTATTCTTCCGAAAGGCACCCGTGCTCAAGAATTTTGTAAAAGGTAACCCAATGGGCGAATGGCCAGACGGTTTGCGGCCGGCCAGTGGTGAAACGGTCATCTCCAAACAGTACCCGAGTGCGTTTTTTGGTACCCAGTTATCAAGCCTGTTAAACGAACAAGATGTGGATACATTGATCATTACCGGATTGACCACGAGTGGGTGTGTTCGCGCCACCTGTGTGGATACCATGTGTAACGGGTTCATTCCCGTTGTGGTCGCAGATGCCTGTGGTGACCGGCATGTTGATCCTCATGAGGCGAGCCTGTTTGATATGGATGCCAAGTATGCTGATGTGGTCAGTGAGACAGCAGCATGTGATTACCTACAAAAATTTGTTGAGGAGCAGACATCATGAAACAGAAGAAAATAACCATCGTTGAAGTGGGTCCACGTGACGGATTACAAAGTGAGCCGGAAGTACTGCCTACTGCCAGTAAAATTAATTATATTACCCGGGCAATTGCAGCAGGTATTACCCGTCTGGAAGTGGCCAGTTTTGTCAATCCAAAAAAGGTACCTCAGATGGCTGATTCCGAACAGCTGTTGGCAGAATTACCCATGACAGATGCGGTGTCTTATATTGGTTTGCTTATGAATGAGCGGGGTTTGGATAGAGCTCTGCAGACGGCTGTGCACGAAATTGGCATGGTGGTGGTTGCTACTGATACCTACAACATGCGTAATCAGGGCGTGCCTACCCAGGAATCAGTTGAAGCCTGGCTGAAAATTGCCGCACGAGCCAAGGCCAATGGCAAGGCGGCAAATGTCATGATTTCTTCAGCCTTTGGCTGCCCTTATGAGGGTGAAGTTGCAATAGAACATGTTGTTGAGATTGCCAAGCGGGTGATGGAAGCCGAGCCAGCAGAGCTGGGTATAGCGGACAGTATTGGTGTCGCGGTTCCAAATCAGCTGACTGACCTCGTCGGTGAAGTGCGCCATCACATTGGGAGTCAAATTTCCTTGCGTATGCATTTGCACAACACTCGCAACGTTGGTCTCGCTAATGCCCAGGCAGCAGTGGATGCCGGCGTTGATTCCATAGATGCGAGTATTGGAGGTATAGGCGGATGTCCATTTGCTCCAAAGGCAACTGGCAATATTCCTACGGATGATCTGGTTTATATGCTGAATCGATCGGGTGTGGAAACTGGGGTTTCTCTGCAGGATATAGTCAATACCAGTCAATGGTTGGAAAGTGAATTAGGACGGGAGGTCCCTGCCATGTTGCCCAAAGCAGGTATTTTCCCCGATGTCGCCGTCGGTTAGTAGGTTGGTTAATACGGCGGTATAAAGCGACGAGCTGAGAGACAAGAAGGGAGAAAAAACCTTGGAAAAGTGTGATTTATTAATACGTGGCATGGTCATCACGATGAATGAGACTCGGGATGTCTACATGGACGGCTATCTAGCCATTACCGATGGCCTGATTGTCAGTGCTGGCAGCAATGACGACTGTCAATTCAGTGGCGGGGAGGAAATTGGTGGCGAAGGTCATATCGTAATCCCTGGGTTGATCAATGCGCACGCTCATCTGGTGCAAGGATGTTTGCGTGGTATGGCTGAGGGAACGACCTTTGAGGAACGCTTTTTTGGGTTCTATTACCCGATGACGGGCGCCTGTGATGAACAGCGGTCCTACGTTTCGGCGATGCCACCCATACTTGACCTGGTTCGTCGAGGTGTCACTACCACCACGGACGATCATTTTACCCATGTCCATAAAAAGTCTATTGATGGCGTTATTGCAGCGGTGAAAGATGCCGGTATCCGTTGCCGAATGGCTCGTTTGACCATCAACGATAAGGATGCAGTACCTGAAGGCTTCCGTGAAGATCTCGATGTCGGCCTGGCTGAGACTGAACGCGTCAAGGCGAAGTGGGAAGATGATCTAATCTCAGTGACGGCTTCAACTATAGGCATTACCTACTGCGAACCAGATCAGTTGAAGGAGCTGTGGCAATGGACTGATGCCAATAATCGCCAGTTTGATATTCATGCGCCGGCGGTCTTTGATCAGAAGTATCTTGCTGAGCGACGTGGTTGGCAGGGTGGGTCATTCGAATGGCTTGATGAAGCAGGTATCCTTGGGCCGAATGTGATAGCCGGGCATGCTCAGAACCTTCGCCCTGGAGAAGCAGAGTTGATTCGAAGCCGAGGCGCCACTATCGCTCTGGTTCCGGATATGGAACAAGTGCTGGGTCTGGTCAGTTTTGATGCCAGGCAGTTTCTTGATCTAGGAGTCACTTGTGGTCTTGGTTTGGATGGACCGGTGGTCGCCTATGGACACGATTTATGGACTGCCATGCGTAGCTTCCTCACAGGACAAAGACTCGGTGATGAATATCGGCGTAGAGTCGGTGATTCAGCTTCAAAATGGACCGGTGAGGAGGTGCTCTATGGTAGCGCCGAGCAGGCTCTGGAACTCGCCACCATAGGTAGTGCCAAAGCGCTGATGATGGATGATCGCATAGGTTCATTGGAAGCAGGGAAAGAGGCTGATGTTGTCCTGATTGATCGACGTGGAGAAACACATCTTTCGCCACCTTCAGCCATTATTCCGAATCTGGTTTATGGAAATGGCCCGAGCCCTGAGGCAATTAGACGAGTTCTGATTCGCGGCCGTACGGTTGTTCAGGATGGCGAACATGTGACCATTGATCGACATGAAGCAGTCAAAAATCTTGATGAACTACAAGATACTCTTTTCGATGAGGTGAATACTCGTCGCTTTTCTCGCATCCGAAGCCGATTTAACTGGATTTGAATGGAACCCGCCTGAGGCTCGAATCACTCAGGAATAATCGGTAATAATATGGAAGCCGGATTTTCCGGAGAAATGTGCAAGCTAGTGATCCCGCCGAACACTTCCATGGGTCGATCACGAGGGTCATTGTGCAGAAACGGACCGCAGCCTTTTAGATCATTCTTGAAGTTGGACAGGCGCTCGCTTTTGGCGTTCGGGTTTTCATAGTCGCGCCCGCGAATAGATAACCCAATTCTAAAGCCAGCAGGTATGACGATTGAGGTGGGCCATACTTCAATGTCTAGTTCGACTGGTTTGCCTGGTTCCAGGGGTTGCTGCTCATCGTGCTGGTGGTAGGGTCTCCAGGGTTGTGATAGCTGGAGGTCCAGCTTGCGATGAGAAGCCCGTAGCCATCCCTGTCCGATCGGCGTATTTGGGTCAATTGCCCCCTGAAATACAATTTCCTCATTGTCCGGCGAAAAAACCTGCAATACGATAAACAGGTCTGCATCCACAGTAGATGAAGAGATCATTGCCTTGAAGGCGGATGGACCGGTGATTTCGGTATCAGCCATCAGTGGTTCGGAATAAAAAGTCAGGCCATCTTCTTTGGCATCGAAGCTCAAGGTGGCTGAACTGGTGGGCTTTTCGGTCGATAAGGTCAGGTTTTCATGGATATAAAATGAGGTCCACAGGGTTCTTGGAATAGGCCAGTCTTGTTCATGGCGTTCCTCGAATCCGTCGACTTTTCGTATTTGCAGTTGAACCCGGGGTTGTTCATTCCAGCCATTGTCCAGGCCTTTCAGGAAATAATCGAAAAACCGTTTTTGTAGCAATACGCCGTAGTCTGTATAAAACTCGGTCCAATGTTCCAGCCCGTGTGCTTCAAGCCATTTATCTTCACTTGCTGCACGGATAAAGCCCTCGAAGTTTCCGCGTGGATGTAATCCCTGGCCTCCCCAGTTTGCAGCGGTAAGTATGGGGGTGGTTATTTTCGACCAGGCGGCGGAACGAATCTTATGGTAATCGTCGTCGAAGGGGTGAGAGTAGATGTCGTTGCCGAAGTCACAACGATTAGCGGCTAACTGATCCTCGCTCAGCGTTTCGTCTCCGCAGATCTGTTGACCAGTGACCAGGCTGACCGGGCCGCGCTTACCCAAGCCATATTGAACCGACTTGACTTGCATGTCGTACCAATTCGCCCAGAAGGTGCTTAAAATTCCGCCGTGATGTGTCATATCACGGTACCAGTCAGCAGATCCCTCCCAGATACAGATTGCAGCTAGATGTTCAGGTTGCAACGAAGCAACTTGCCAGGCATTGATGCCATAGTAGGAAACACCGTTAAGGCCCACTTTACCATTGCTCCAATGCTGTATGCCCGCCCAATTAATGCATTCGGCATAGTCTAGGGTTTCCCGAGGAGAAAAATGATCAACATAGCCTGGCGATGCGCCACAGCCTCGCGAATCAACCCGTACGCACACGTAGTCATCCGGCACCCATTTTTCCGGGTCAGCTACCTCCCAGTTCTGATACAAATTGCTCGATCCAGCAGCGACATCAGGATGTTCATCTACCATGCGATTCGGCACTGGGGTATCCTTCCTGGAAAGCAAGGCCCTTAGCGTAGGGTCCGTGCGTCATGATGACAGGATATTGACCCTCTTTAATGGGCCGGAATATGTCGGCTTTAAGTACCAGGCCATCAGTCATCTTGATTTCACAATCCCAATCAACGCGCATGCCATCTCTGATTTCAGAAGCTCTCAATTTAGGTCCTCATTTTGGTTGTCGGTGGAATTGGATTGTTCGATCAGGTAGTGAACAATCTTGACGGCATCATCATCACCCAGTCCGGCGGCAACGGCTGCATCGTACATGCTCAAGGCACCGCTGGTTGCAGGCATGGGCAGATTATGGATCAGGCCTGTCTGCAGAATTGAATTGAGGTCTTTTTGCATGCCTGTGACATCAAAGGCGACTGTTCCTGCTTGACCAAGCAGGTAGGGGGTTTTAAGAGGTAATACCGCTAGTGCTGCAGATGAGTCTTGTATGGTCTCGAGTATCAACTCAAGACTCAGGCCGCCACTGGTACCAAGGCAAGCCGCCTCTGCCAGTGATTCCCAATAAACTGCCAGTGGTAAATTAACAACGAGCTTGAGCAGGGAGCCGAGACCGACCGGGCCTGCATGGACGATGCGTCGGCTCATTCTTTGCAAAATCGGACGTGCCCGTTCGAGGTCCTCGTTGCTGGCCCCACAAAGCACCATTAGCTGGCCTTGTTCCGCCGGTCCGACTGTACCAGAAACCGGAGCATCGACGAAGCAGGCATCTTTTGCGAGCAGCTCCTCTGCAAGAAATGCCACGGTTGATGGCCGCAGGGTGCTCATATCGATAAATAGCTTGCCGCTGATGGGGCGACTGAGTATGCCATCAGCGCCGGTATAGATTTCCTCGGTTACCGTATCATTGCCAAGCATGGAGATAATGAGGTCTGCTGAATCAACCAGCTCCGAGACTGATGGGGCAAATTTGGCGCCATTGGCGACTAAGCCGTCTGCTTTTTCGGCAGAGCGGTTCCATACCGTCAGGGGAACTCCCGTCTCCAGGAGGCGGGTTGCCATGGCGATGCCCATTTTCCCTAAGCCAATAAAACCGACAGTTTCCAAAATAGCCTTCTATTATTTGCCATTAATCCGGGACGTAGGAGACCAGGTCCAAGAGAGTATTGGCGCCATTGACGACAAACGGGCCCTCTAGCCCAATGGTAGTTGACGCGGGTTTGTCTCCTGGGAAGTAGCCTGCCCAGCACTGTATCGATTCTGCGAACCATTGCAGGTCATTATGAAAGCAGGCTCGACGCACAATATTCTCGACCGATGTGCCTGCTGCAGATGAGATGGCGTTGATATTCTCCATCATGTAGCGCATTTGATTCTGGCCAGGAGAGCCATACCAAGGCGCATTTTCTGGGCGCAGCATACCTTCAGCCAGATTTCCGGTTGAATCGAAGGCCATCTGAGTGCTGAAGAAAAGAAAGTTGCCGGCTTTTATCGCCTGGGGTTCGTGGCCGGGTTGCTCTGGTGCATCAGAAGTTTCGATGGTTTGCTTTTTGATAGTTGCGTCATTGGCCAATAAGGTCAGGGCGATCTCTACTCTGGCGCCGCGATTACCCATGCCCATATAGGGAATAACGACTCTGGCCGGAGGATTGGAGGGAAAGGTTTCCTGCCAGACTCGATCCATGGCGGCAAAATCCTGGGGGTGGCCAATATAGACCTCAGCTTTTACTACTTGATCCAGGCAACTCCCAGCAGCTTCAGCCAGGGTGGCGAGTTTTTCCAGGGTATATCGGGTCTGTTGTTCGACTGAGGAAGTGTACCAGTGGTTCGGATGGGATCTCGTGTGTTTTGCCAGTTCAGTCGGTTCACCTAGATGGGCTGCTCCCAAGTTATCATTGGTCCAGTCAACGGGTCCTTCGCTGGCGAGAAAAACCCAATCTCCTCGACGTAAAGCCGGCGCGTGTTGCATGTGCGTATTCGGCTCGCCAAACGTGATGGTTTCATTATCATCAGCAAAGCAGATCATATCTACCTCGAGATTTGTATTTCGCCACATCAGTTCACGGACGCTGAGGCTGGAAGAGGGCGGGCATTGATCGATATAGTTATTCCTGGCATTAATATAGGGTGCGATGGATATGCCAGGCCAGTTGTTTGCTTGTTCGAATTCCCCCAAGGTCGGCTGGTTTGATACGAACCACTGCCAGATTCTGACCATATCCTTGTTGATATCGCAACCAGTGGCCTTGATAGTGTCGGCCAGGTTACCCAGGACGAAATCAGCCTCACTAGCTAGTTGCTCTTTCAGGAAAGGGTTCACTTGCCTGATAGAGGCATCCAGGCCTGTCTTAAAATCGCTAGCTAGTTGTCCTGCGATAAAGACCCAGCCACCTGCTTTGATTGCCGGACTGTACGGCATGAGCGGTTTTGGTACACCTGCTTCAAGGCCAGGCCAGATTGCTTCCGGTGCTGCATTATTAATGTTTTTTTGCATACCTTCTACTCTCTTGCTTGGTGGTTACTTTTTCTGCTTGTGTCAAGCTCCATCACTGAGTTGATCCATGATGGTATAGATGGCGGCGGTATCCTGTTTGCCAAGGCCATGCTCATTTGCCGCATCATAGATTGATGAGGTAGCTTTAAAAAGAGGTGTCGAAACCCCTGATTCCTTGATGAAATCGGATATTAATTCCATGTCTTTTTTCCACAGGTCTAGCCGCATCGTCGGCGGGTCAAATTCCTGTTCCACCATCAGTGGAGCTCTTAGTTCGAAAATCTTTGATGAGCCGGCCCCGGTTGCGATGGTGTCGCAAATTTCCTGAGGATCCAGACCACATCCTTTGCCCAGTAACATGGCTTCTGCCGTGGCAACGTTATGAATGGCTACCAGCAGGTTTGCAACGAATTTCATTTTTGTGCCATTACCAAACTTGCCAAGGTAATGCAGGTGATTGGCGAAGTCTTGCAGCAGAGGCTTGCAGAAATCATAGGTTGTACTGCAGCCACTTGCGTAGATTGAAATATCAGCTGTTTGTGCTTGTGCACCGGTCCCGCTTATTGGGCAATCCAGGAAGGTCACACCGGCACGCTTCAATCGATCAATGTTGCTTAGTTTGCATTCCAGCTTTAAGGTGCTTAGATCAGCTAAAATAGAAACCTGGCTTTTCTCGCTGTTAACAATAGCGTCTATTGACTGATCCAGGGCTTGCTGGTTTGGCAGGCTTGACAGGATGATGTCAGCTTCGCTGACAACATCTATCGCTTGACTCTTGAGGCGGACACCTGAAGTACTGGCTTTTTTTTGTTGCAGTGGGTCGGGGTCATAACCCACTACTGTCCACCCATGGGCAATGAGATGTTCGGCAATAGCCAGCCCCATGATGCCCAGCCCGAATATACCAATGGTGTTGTTAAGTTTGCTGGCCGACGTTGAGTTGATCATAGTATTCACAGCTTTATAGAGGTCACTTTAGTTCCTTTAAGCATCGCGGAGACAGCTTTTGAAACCACAGTAGAGAAATCTTCGCTAACGGGGCCATGATAGATATGTTTGCGAATGGCATAATAAAATAGTCCGCCATGTAAAACCCAGATATGATCGAGTTCCTCCTGATTGATTGGTTCATCTCTGGCTAAGCCGCAGTAAGCTCGAACCTCAAGGCAAATGGGGGTCAGCAATTCTGTTTCTACCAGGTTTATGTAGCGGCGATTGAGTTCTTCGCCCATTAACGCGGAAAACATATAGACGCGGATCCACTCGTAACGATAAGTCGCTTCTGCGTAAGATTGGTAGAATTCGATAAGACGGTCTTCCAGTGATCTTTCTCTATTTTTGATCGTCGCCAACCAGTCAGGGTTGACTCGGTTCATATAAACTTCCTCGAATACGTTCTCAATCAGATCCCGTTTGGTGGGAAAGTATCGATACAGGAGGGGTTGGGATATTCCTAAGCGGGAGGCCAGTTCTCGGGTTTGACCTGAAAAGCCCTTTTCGGCAAAAAACTTGATGGCTTCTTCAAGTATTTTTTGCTCACGGTTTTCTGCACTCAGACGCTTTCGAGGTGCCTTTGCGTCCGGTTTTTTAATGCTCATCTAGTTTGATCCTTAGCTATTTGATCTCGCGCAGTCTTACCGAGATCCGCTTTTAGCTATTAGTTTATCAGATGATAAATAAAACCACTACAACCTTACTCGTGTTGCTAGCTTTTCGTTTCATAGTGATACTTAAATCGGTGTGGTTACTGGTATTTTTTTAGCCAGTTTAGGGATGTCAGTATTTCACTGATCAGACTGGAGCTTACGCTTGTTGGAATCGTTTCACACCATTATCTTCTATAAACATCTCTAGTTGCTGGCGTTCCAGCAAGTAGTTCAGGTGTGCTAATGCCTCACAGGTACCAATGACCAGGTTATGATCTTCAACCTTGCCTTTGAAAAGAGCAGGAAAAACATCGACCACACGTTGAGGTTTGCTACAGGTTTCATACAGTCTAGCCAGCGAAAGCTCATGGTCATCTATGATTTCCTGAATCCGCAGTGCTGCACCATAAAAGGGATCGCCGTGTGAGGGTAGAATCAGGACGCTTTCATCTATACTACGTTTAAATCGGTTGCAGCTCTCTAGCCATTCTTCGAGTGGGTTTGCTGTCGGTTGGTCTGGTCTGACGCTTACATTTGGCGTAATTCGAGGAAGAATCTGGTCGCCAGCTATGAGTAGGTTTAGGTCCCTGCAATATAGGCTTGCATGCTCCGGAGAATGGCCGCTGCCGACCATCACAGTCCACTCATGTTCACCTATAATTATCTGTTCAGCATTTTTTATTTGCCGATAGGCCGTCGGCATGGGAGTCATAAATTGGCTTCTAATCTGAAAACGATCCCGGAACACGGTAAGGTCGTCATGCTGAAATCCGGCAGCTTTGTAAAAATCAACGGTTTCTTCCGAGGGGTCTTCCATCATTTCGGACGAGAATACGCGACAGGACAGATATTCTGCGCGCGGCATCCAAAGGTCAACTTGGCATTTTCTGCACAGCCAGCCAGCTAAACCAATATGATCCAGGTGCATATGGGTGCCTATTACGCGTTTGACGGGTTTGGAATCAAGCTGGTTTTCTAGTAAAGACTCCCAAAGCAGTTTGGTTTCATCGTTCGACATACCGGTATCAACTATAGTCCAGCCTTCGTGGTCTTCTAGTAGCCATAGATTGATGTGATTAAGACTGATTGGAAGGGGCATTCTTAACCAGTACACCCCGGCCGCAACTTCGATTTTCTGTGCTGGTTCTGGACGTTCCTCGAAAGGATAGGCCAGATTATTAGAACCTATTCTCATTGAGGCCCTCCTGTAGTGATGGAAACGAGTCGAGTTGTACCTCGCTGGATGAACTCTGCTTGATATTGGTAGGATTCTGGTTGTGTCGAAGAATCTTCTATACTAGCGATTAATGTGGAAACAGCTTTGTTGACCATTTCGTTATGGGGTATTTTGATGGTCGAAAGATTCTGATCCTTCCAAGCAGATGCCGGTATATCACCTAATCCGACGATGGCTAATTGGTCAGGTACTTTTATATCCAGGTTTTGTCTGCATCCCGCTAGAATTCCGAGCGCGGTATTATCAGAGGTACAAACGATGGCATCCGGACGCGCTTCTGGATTCTTCCAGATGTTCTCGATTGCTCGCATTCCTGCTTCGTAACCGTCAATGCCTGTTTGTTGCGAGACAATGTTCATATCTGGATGCTCAGAGGCGGTGCTGACAATAGCCTTGGTCATGTCAATAACAATCTGGCTGTGGGGGTTAGCGCTGATCAGTGCCAGGCGTTTATAGGCTCGAGCTAACAGAGCTGATGTAATTTGGTGGCCAATACCCTTGGCATCAACGCTGACTGATGAGGTGTTCAGTGCTTGGCCGCTGTGGTTCAGTAAAACGATAGGTACCTGAGCGCGAGCAAATTCGGCTGAAACCTCTGCAGTCGGTGCCGCAGAGAAGATGATGGCACCGTCAACTTGATAGCGTAGAAATTCGCGTAGCACTTCGTTGGTACCGCGAGTCCCGATTGCTGATTGCACAATCACTTTATAATCATGCTCAGTGAGTGCTTCAGTAATATTTTTTAGAAGGTCAGCTGCCTTGGGGTGGGTCCAGTTTGCAAATAATAGTCCGACCAGTCTTGAGCGTCTTTTGGAAAGGCTCCTGGCGATGATGTTAGGCTGGTACCCGAGTTTCGCGGCAGCAGCTTCAATCTTTTTTCGAGCTCGATCAGAGATGCTCGCGCCCGGTGTGAAAGCTCTTGAGACAGTAGCCTGAGACACGCCTGCTAAAGTGGCTACATCCTGGGAATTTGCGCGTCTTGTGATGTTCATAATTGGGTTTAATCAAGTTTGTAAATGAATGCGGTGCCTAGGGTCCGCGGGTTAGTTCACTAGTTTTTGAATGCGATTACAATTTTATTATAAATAATTTTATATAAACCGCGTAAATGTTTTTAACCGACTGAATAATATACTTTAACTCTGGCTTTGTACACCTTTTACGATTTTTTGCATACGCTTGCAAAATATGTATTTGATTTGGTATTATCAGTTCTTGTAATCAGGATTTAGAGCCGTCGACACTTGTATTAAGACCAACGTCTCGATGGCAAAGTAAAGGAGTTTGCGATGCATAAGGATATTAAATCAGTGGCAGGGCCGCTATCTGGCATACGGGTGCTGAATATAGGGACGTCTATTGTTGGCCCATGGGCGGCCTCTTTACTTGCGCACCTCGGTGCCGATTCAGTCAAGGTTGAACGACCCGATGGTGAGTTCATCCGCTTGCTGCATCCGATGCAGAAAGGCATTTCAACCTGTTATACAGCTAGTAACAATCATCAAAGATCTGCTGAATTAGACCTGAAGAAGCCTGAGCATCTCGACGCAGTAAGGCGTTTGGGTGCTGAAGCGGATGTCCTCATAGAGAACTTCCGGCCCGGTGTGACTGAACGTATAGGCTTGGGTTATGCAGAACTCAGTGATACTAATTCAGGTTTAGTCTATGTCTCTAGCAGTAGTTGGGGGGACGTCGGGCCGATGCGTGACCTTGCAGCTTTAGATCCGCATGTTCAGGCATTTAGCGGTTTTGGGAGCCTCAATGGTCCGTCCGAGGGGGTGCCGGAAATGCTCCGTTTTGTACATATGGACCCTGCTGGTTCGGCCGTCGTGACGGGTCTTGCCTTGCTCGGTTTGTTGCAGCGCGAGCGATTCGGGACTGCCAGTCACCTTAAAACCAGCCATTTTACCATGGGTGTAGCAATGCAGATGAATAGAGCGGCAGAGTCCTTGTTGGCAGGCTCATCCGTGCAGCTGTTGGGCAGTGCCTCATCAAGTAGTGCTCCAAACCAGTGTTTTCAGATGCTGGATAACGAATACATTGCGGTCGCCTGTGAAACTCAAGCGCAGTGGGCTGGGTTTTGTCGAGCACTCGAGGTCGAGTTTTTGATGACAGACCCCCGCTTTATTACTAATGTTGACCGAGTGGAAAATCGTGCAGAACTCGCCGCTATCGTTGGTGAGGTGATTAGTGGTAAGCCAAAGCGATGGTGGGTTGTGCGTTTCGAAAGGGAAGGAGTGCCACATGGGTTAAGTCTGGATTTTGAACAGATTCGACATCACCAGCAGATCGTTGAAAATGGCATGCTTACCACCATCAATGCCCCGCATCAGGGTGACATTATCGTCGGTGATGTGCCTTGGAGCTTTAGTAAGACAGTGGCTAGCATTGACCCGCAGGTTGCGGTGCCGGGCGAGCACACCGAGCAATTGGTGCAGACAGGATTCGGTGGGTCAGTTGAGCCCCGAGACAGGCAAGACCTAAAAGACCGAGAAGACGGATCATCATCACCATTGACAGGGTTGCGGGTGATAGACGCTACGCAGGGTTTTGCCGGTCCTTATCTGGGTTTGTTGCTGGCTGAGGCTGGTGCTGAGGTCATAAAAGTTGAGCCTCTGGAGGGCGATTGGGCGAGGCAACTCGCGCCTAGAGTCGAGTCTGGTAACAGCGCTCTATTTGATGCTTTCAATCGAAACAAAAAGTGTCGTTCGCTGGACCTTGATAGTGAGGAAGGCCAGGCGGAATTAAAGTCATTGATCAGTGGAGCAGCTGTTTTTCTAGAGGACTGGACCCCTGGACTCGCCAAGGCCCGGGGCCTGGATTATGACTCCTTGGCAGGGAACAACCCTGGTCTGGTCTACCACGCATTGACACCGTTTGGAGAAAGCGGCCCTATGCGCAATATGCCAGGTAGCGAATTGGTTATTCAGGCGATGACTGGGTACCTTCGTCTACTGGGAACTCTGGGTGAGCCGCCAGTCCGAGTTGGCTCAGATATTGTAGCTACCTGTGGTGGCTCAGTGGCTTTTATTGGTGTGCTTGCGGCGCTGTACCATCGCGAAAAAACAGGACAAGGCCAGCGAGTCGCTACCAGCCTGCTCAGTGCAATGATGTCGTTAAGAACGAATCAGTGGGCGGCATTGACTGACCCGGATGAATGGCTCGGAGACTCCTATTGTACTAATGAAACGGATAGTCCGCACAGTGGTTATCAAACCAAGGACCGGCCTGTCTACATGAGTCCCTCGCCCCAACTCTCGCAGGAAAACTTCCTTGAAATGTTGGACCTGCTGGGCATGCGGGAAGAATTCAGCAGTAATGCTGAATTCGATGAGAATTGGTGGTTTACGTTTGGTATGGGATATCTTGCCAGACAGGCTAAACCGCTTTGGGAAAAGTACACAACACGTTTTACTGCCGATGAAATTATCACCTTACTGGAAGGCTTCCCTAATGTGTGGGCGGTTGAATTTGCCGAGCTTGGCGCACTGATGCAGCATCCCCAGGTGGTAGCCAATGATTTAGTTCATCATGTTAATGGTAGAGGTTATGTGCGCGCTCCATGGAGGGTACCATGGGATCTACCAGAGGTGTATGAAGCTGATCCAAAGTCAGCTTAGCGGGCGTCTTTGTAGAGCTTAAGTCATTTCTCGAAGCGCTGCTTTGAGCAGTTTACCGCCAGCGTTTCGCGGTAATTCCTTGATGGCCTGGTATTCTCTCGGTACTTTGTATTTCGCCAGCAAGGTTTCCACAAACGCAGCGAGTTGTTCTGGAATGACCTGTTCCTCGTCGGAGGCTACGACGAATGCCTTCAGGCGCTCCCCCCACTTTTCGTCCGGAACTCCAATTACAGCCGCTTCGATTATCGCAGGATGTTGCTCGAGAACGTTTTCAATTTCTCGTGGGTATATATTGATACCACCTGAAAGAACCATATCCTTCTTTCTATCGATGATGTAGAGATAGCCATCGGCATCTCGTCGTGCTATATCTCCTACCGTGACCCAGCCGGAATGGAAGGCTTTATCGGTTTCAGCAGGGTTGTTCCAATAACCATTGAATAGGTAGGGACTCGAGGAGAACAGTTCGCCTGGTTCGTCGACCCCGCACTCTTCGCCTTGATCGTTTCTTAAGCTGATTAAGTTCGAATCAAAAGGCAGTCCAACGCAGTTTTGCTTGCTTAGTTGATCTTCAGGTCGGAGATTGCTGACAATGCTGGCTTCGGTCGAGCCATAGGTTTCGTGCAACAAGTCTGGCCCAAAATATTCGAGAATCCGTTCTTTTGTGGCGTGTGGTAAAGGCGCGGCATTAGAAATAATGGAACCTAGTTGGGTGCCCTGGTACTGCTTTAAAGTCTCTGTTTTCAAATCAAAGATTTTGTGGAAATGAGTCGGAACCATGAAAACACCAGTGATATTGTCTTCATGCAGAATCGAGAGGACGGTCTCGGCGTCAAATCGATTTATTAACTGTACATACCCGCCAAAAAAGAGAGCTGCGAGCGCAAACGCCAAACCGGCTCCGTGGCACAAGGGGGCTATAGCCAGAAATCGGTCGTGGGAAGCGTAACAGCCATACTCCGCTGCCATGCCATGGAACGTCATAATTCTCGAGCGGTGTGAAACGAGTACGCCTTTCGGACGACCGGTGGTGCCGGATGTATAAGGAATCGTAAAAACATCATCTGCTGATACGTTGGGAAACGAACTTGTGCGGTGAACAGAGTTAAGCCAGGATTCAAAGTCTGGACCAAACACAATGATCTTTTTTACGGTTTCGAAAGTGCAGGCCATTAATCTTTCGGAATTATGGTCGTCGGTGAACAGCACCTGAGCTAAAGCATCGTCACAGATAGCAGTGATTTCCGCTGTACTCAGTTGAGGATTAATAGTAGCCAGTGGCACACCGGCCTGGGAGGCACCTGCGATGACCTCTACATACTCAATAGAATTGCCCGCAACGATAGCCGCATGTGCATGGGTCGTTAGGTCCAGTTGGCCAATGAATCCACTACTAACCAGGTCAATCCGATCAATCAGTTCGGAGTAGGTTCTTGCCGTGTTAGTGTCGGTTATAGCGATTTTTGAAGGATCAAGATCCATTGCCGAGCGTATGCCGCCGACCAGTGATAATGAATCACTTACTGCAGGGGTTTTCATATTCATTGAAATTTATAGTTTTCTAGGTTGGTAGATTAAATACTCGGATCGCATTATCTCGCATTAAAAGGGTATGAGATTCGGGCTTGAGTCCCAGGTGACCGACCTCTTCGACAGCGCGTTCAGGCGAGATGACAGGCCAGTCAGTACCGAACATAACTTTGTGCTTGCCGATAGTGTTGGCGTAATGTACATACTGATCAGGCCAGTATCGTGGCGCGTAAGCATCTCCAGCCGTATAAACATTTTCATGTTTCCAGCACATGGCAATCATCTCGTCAGTCCAGGGTATGCCAATGTGGATTCCTATTATCTTGAGGCTGGGAAAGTCAATTGCGACCTGGTCCAATAAAATTGGCCGTGCCACAGAAGGTAGCCGACGATCCCGGTTGTAGACCAGATTTTGGCCTACCTGCATCATGATGGGAATATCAAGCTCACAACACTTGGCATAGTAGGGGTAGATCTGCGCCGCATCGGGTGGCATTGAGAACCAGTGCGGATACCAGTGAGCACCGACGAAGCCATATTCTTTAACAGCAATTTCCAGGTCACGAAGTCCTTGCATGCCCCGGGTAGGGTCAACACCCGCGAGGCCGGAAAATCGATCCGGGTATTGCTGGCAGACATCCCGTACATATGAGTAGGGTATTTCAAATGACCCCTTGACGTTGAGGTCCCCGCCGCGAACAGCGATCAGTAGGGATCTTGCTATCCCAGCATTGTCCATTTTAGCAATATAATCCGGCATCGAGACGCCGCCACGCAGTTCCTCAGGCATTCTCACCTGTTGTTTGAAGTCATCATCGATACCCATTCTGTCTTCGTCAACGACCTGTGGGGTATAGAGGTTACAGACTATGTCGATGTAGTTGTTGGTCATAGCGGCAACCAATTTTTTATGAGTTTAGGGCAAACTCGATTTGAGTCCGTCGGGTTAATTTGTATCGTTTTATTGCTTTGCTGGATTCAGCCGTGAGAACTGATGTTGTTGCCAGCAGATGATCTCTTGGTTTCCACCAGTATTTTCGTCTATCCAGTCAATATATTCTTATCTAGAAACCAATCTAGAAAACAATCTAGAAAACAATAGGTTCTTAAACGTAAAGCAATATGGTCTTCTCTATAAAGGCCATCTATTTCTATAGGAACCAATACACTCGTATACAAAGCCAATATATTCTTATACAAGGCCAATATATTCTTATACAAAGCCATGTGTCAATTAATTCTTTTATATAGACAAATGATTCACATATGAGAATAGTGATTTTATCTCGGTATCCTATTACCCCAGCTGCCTGATGGCCTGGCGCATTTTTTGGATAATCTGTGTCTGATGCGTTTTGATGCGGCTGGATAAGCCGCCAATCGCTACCACCAGAGCCCGATCAAGCTGGTTTACTGGCAGGGCCATAGCAATCGCACCGGTATCAGTTAATATTCGATCATAAGCCAGGGCATAGCCATTAGCCCGGGCGGTTTCGATTTCTTCGTTTAGTACATCAACATTCACCCTCTGTTCAGACTGGACAGCCTGTCGATTAGACCGTTTTACCAGTTTGTCGATCTCCTGGTCACTGCGGGTAGCCAGATGTGCGATGCCGACAGCAGTAGCAAATATAGGCACTGTCAGGCCTTCGTTTATGGTCAGGGACATAGGAAAGGTCCCAGGAATCGCTGTAATGAATTGCATCGACAAGTCATTGGGCATGGATAGCGTGACCGTTTCACCGGTGAGGCTATGTAATTCGTTTAACGTAGTTAGGGTATTACCGCCGCCAAGGAGCATATTCGGTAACCAGTCGCCCAGCTTGGCGACTTGCAGGGATGGAAAATAGCGGACCGTGCTGGGGTCCATGGTTAGATATCCAAGTGTAACCAGGCTTTTTAGCAGAGCATCAGCGCTGGACTTAGGGTATTGAAGGTGTTTGCAGATTTCTGTCGCAGTTAAAGCAGATTGCTCATTGCGAAACAATTCCAGCACTGCGAATACGCGTTCGGCAGATTTGATAACCTCTTTTGAGATAGCCCTTCCCCGGTCATAGCATTAATTGCATAATACTCGATGTTTTTTAATTAATACATATATATGAATAAAATAGTTATATACTAGAATTAATTGACAGGCACAGTTAACTGGCATAGTCTCTAAAGTAGTCGATTCTGAAAATGCCGTGAGCGTTCCCACAGCCAATGCACCGTAAGCTGGTTTTTCAATATGTATTGTTAGAATCGATTGTCTGGCCAGGTGGTTCGGTCGTCACTATCTGGTTTTTTGCTTCTGTCTGCAGTGCAGAATGTGTTTTCAGCGAACCAAAACTATTTTTGAGGTAGGCGGAGTAGAAGGGTTCGAAAACTTGTTAGCTAGATAGGTCACCAATGGATTTTAATCTTCCTGAAGAAACCAGAATGCTTAAAGATGTTGTTAGGCGATTCGTTAATGATGAATTAATGCCCCTAGAGCGTAGTCTTCCTGAGCGAGCTAACTCACTGGATTTACCAAAGCCGATACAGACACGACTGGTAAAAATGATCGAGGATCTTGGCCTGGCTGCGCTGGATGCACCAGTTGAGATTGGTGGTGCTGGCCTGGGTCTGCTTGATAGTTGCATCGTCATTGAAGAGGTACATCGCTGTACTGCTGGTAGGGGCGTGTTCGCTATGAGATTTGCCCCTGTACTGTACGATTTGGGCACAGAACAGCAGAAAGAAAAATACTTGTACCCCACCGTCCGAGGTGAACTCCAGGGAGCGAGTGCATTTAGTGAGCCTCAGGCAGCAGGTGATATGGCAGGTATTCTAACCAACATGGAAAAGACCGCCGATGGCTGGGTTCTCAACGGTAACAAATGCTGGATTTCCTATGCTGATATTGCTGACTATATTTTAGTTTTAGCGCGCGTCAAGGGGACCAAGCGCCACGAAGGTATGTCCTGGGTTATAGTCGAGAAAGGTACCCCCGGGTTTTCCATTGGACGTGAGCAGAAAATGATTCATGGCCACTCTACTTATGAGCTCTTTCTCGACAAATGTCTGGTGAAGGATGAGCAAATTCTAGGTGAACCGGGACACGGCTGGGGAGCAGGAACCTCTTTTCTGTACTCGAGCCGGTTACAAATTTCAGCGAGAGCCCTGGGAATAGCAGATCGGTGTCTGGAACTCGCGATTGACTATGCCAAACAACGTCATACCTTTGGTAAGCCTTTGGCCTCTCGGCAGGCCATACAATGGATGATTGCCGAGTCTTCCGTCGAATTGCACGCGGCTCGCCTGATGGTTTATGAGGCTGCCTGGCGCGCCCAGAACGGTGAAAATGTGATTCAGCAGACTGCCATGGCAAAAACCTATGCTACCGAAATGGTTGGTCGCGTAGTTGATCGTGCCGTTCAGATCCATGGTGCAGCAGGATTGTCAGACGAAACTATACTGGAAAGATGCTATCGCGATGTCAGGCCCATGCGCATTTATGAAGGCTCTGCGGAAGCGATGAGAAGCGTTATTGCCAATGGACTTTTACGATAGTTGTAGTTGAGATTGCTATGGATAGTAAACAAGATATAGGAATCCCCATGGATCTGCCGGTAGGTGGGTTGACTGCGATTGACCTGGCTGTCATTGGCCTGTATCTCGCAGCCATGTTGGTCATGGGGATTGTGATTGCGCGCCAACAGCGTTCCACCAACGATTTTTTTGTGGGTGGTCGTGATCTGCCAGCCTGGGCCGTGGGTATTAGTCTTTTTGCAACAGTTATGTCTACGCTGCTTTATCTCGGCCAACCCGGCGAGATGTTTCGTACCGGTCTTAGTTTTTTAACCCGTCAGTCTCCTATCCCATTGGTTCTACTGGTGGTCTGTTTTGTCTGGATACCGTTTTTTATGCGTTTGAATTTAACCAGCGCCTATGAGTATCTTGAATACAGATTTAACTACCCGGTTCGAATAATGGCGGCAATTTTCTGCCTGCTATTAATCTTCGGTTGGATTTCAGTAGTCGTTCTGACAGCATCGATAGCTTTGGCAGAAATCATCAGAATAGACATTGGCTTGCCATTTGTGACCGGGCCAGATGCCTCTGTGTATACGATTATTTTGGGGGTTGGGTTATTTTCTGTTGTCTATACTACGCTCGGTGGCATTCGCGCTGTTGTTTGGACTGATGTTATTCAGTTCGTCGTATTACTCATCGGTGCATTATTCACAATGGGCGCCGTGGCCTGGATGACCCAATCCAATATCAGTGATTGGATAGCCGTTTCTGAACAATACAAACATGAAGAAGTTCAATGGTTTGACTGGGATGTACGCAACCGAACGACTGTATTTGCCATTAGCGCGAGTTTGTTCATGTGGATGGTCTGTACTCATGGCGCAAACCAGATGGCACTGCAGCGATATTTTGCAGTTAAGGATGTCAGTGCTGCTAGATGGAGTTATGTGATAAGTGCTATTGCCGCTGCTATATTAGGCGTTATTCTCGCAGGCGTCGGGATATCTTTAATGTACTTTATCCAGGAGTTTGACCTTCCCGCAAAAGCAGGCATTGTCTCGGATATCGCCTCGGTTCGTAATGTTTCTCAGGATGCGGTATTTCCGCAATTCATCAGTTATTACCTACCCAGCGGTTTAAGGGGATTGGTGGTGGCGGCGTTGTTTGCAGCAGCGATGTCTACTATCGATTCCGGAGCGAATTCAGCATCGACGATATTGACGGTGGACTTTCATCGTCGCCTGAGACCCGGCTCAGACGATGAAAGGACTGAACTCAGGCGAGCCAGGAAGACAACCGCATTGATGGGTATTTTCATTGTTGCCTATACCATCGGCTTGTATGAGGTGTCGAAGGGTACCGATATTATTTCTCTGGCGCAGAAGGGTTTTAATTGTTTTCTTGGGCCCCTTGGAGCTTTATTCGTTCTCGGCATGTTTGTAAAACGTGCAACGCCAGCATCGGTCATACCCGCTGTCCTGATAGGGGAGATGGTCGGTGTAGGTACAAGCTATAGCCGCGAAATTTTCGGGGTTAATTTCTCTACTCACCTGGTGATCCTAACGGCGTGGCTAGCAACCTTTTTCAGTGCGTTGATCATCGGCGTAATTTATGAAAAAGTGACCGGTAAACAGGCCAGCGAGGAACAGCAGAAGCTGATGTGGTCAAATGTAGTTCGTTCGGAACTTAAAGCTTAATACTCCTATGTATTCTGGTGGCTAGTTAAAAGCCACTGTCTTTGACTAGACTGGCCAGATCTACAAAATCAAGGCAGCAAACATTCATATTTGCGGCTGCGCGGCAGCCAGAACCGCAGAGCTATATTGTTAAGCGATTTGCCGTAGGCTAGCGAGTAGCAGATCTGTGTGCCACAATCCTTGGGTCTGTACCCTAATCAATAGCTTTACCAGAAATGGGAGCAAGCTTATGGTGGATCATAATGTGCTAGAGGTAGAAGAACGAGAGTCTGCTTTCGTCCCGCCGCTGCAACGCACTCAAGGACAGCCGCCTCCAATCGCCGCCAATGATGGTTTGTCTTATATGTCCTTTGATCGTGATGGTGATGCGGGGACGGCAGAGGCGATCAAGGCTGCCCTTGAGCAAATTTCCAGCGGCGAAGGACAAACCGTGATTGATATGCTCGAAAATGCTCCTCCTGGTCCTATAGAGACCCAATGGGGAACCGGGTTTCGTCGTTATTCTGAGTGTCTGGCGTATATCAAAGCAAATAAATTTTTGGCTCCAGAAGGCGGCCTGGCGCTTCCATTGCGATATACCGTGTTTGAAAAGCCGTCCTATTCAGTGGTTTCATCTAATGCCTTGTGGCGAGACCCAGAACGAGAAAGCCAGGCCCAAGCACTGCGCAGGGATGAACAAGACAACATCCGCCGGTGCCTCTATTTTCCGCAGGTGTTGCGTGATGCACGTCAGATTCAGGATGATTACCCTAGTCTATTACCGGATAGCCCAGAGTGTATGGATGCACTCGGCATCTCATTGGCGCATTGTGATTCCAGGTGTGAAAATTTCTATGATGCGGCGGAAGTAGAACAGGTGTTCTATCCCGAGATGGAAAAATTGCTCATGGAATTCTTCCCTGCAGCAACCGATGCCCTGGTATACAACCACGACATCTTTGATAAAGACTATCAGGGCGATGCATCGGAAGATCAGGACAATAAAAACCCGGGCGTGAATAAGGCCTATGCCAACCTGGTACACAATGACCTGAATGATAACAGTGGCCGCGTTCGCTGCCATGAACTGCTGACAAAAAATCTGCGCAACTTCGGCCGCAGGCAGGATTGCACGTCAGCGCAGGCAGATGCAAAGATGTCAAGACGGTTCATGTCTATTAATCTGGCTAAACCCATGGAAACTGTTCGTCAGAATCCCTTCGTACTTTGTGCTTGGCCTTCGTTTAAGGATCAGCCCTATATTACCAATTACCGCGTCTACGATGACCGCGTTGGTGAAACTACCCGTTTTACCCATCGGCCTGATCACGAGTGGTACTGGTTTCCGCAACAGCAGCCGAACGAAGTTTCTATGCTTAAATGCTACGATTCGATCACTGATGGCTCTGTATCACGTTGGTCTTTTCATACCGCCTGCATTGATCATAGTGCGCCTCTACAAGCGCCCTGTCGCAGAAATGTTGTCGTTCGATCGTTTGTGTTCTTTTAAGTGAATGAGTTGCGGTCATGTAAGTCATTGCCAGGCAACTCGTTACCGCATGAGTAACGTCAATGGCTGAAATATTTCCATTCAGTTGGATAAATTCAGTTGTCGCCCCGGTCCAGTTCGATGAAACCCTCTAAATGTGATTGGAAGGTCAATGGTGCCGAATAGGGTAGTCACAATGCTATCATTCAGATTTACGCTCGAGGGAGAATCCAATGTGTACCGTGCGATGGTTGAGTATGCTGCTGGTTTTTTTATTGCTCTGTGTGCAGGATCAGCAGGGAGCCTTCGCCGACAGTGGCGGTGAGATCAAACTGACTTTTCTTGGTACCGGGGCACCCAGGCCCTCCCTTAGTCGCTACGGGCCGGCGATTCTGGTGGAGGCAGGTGATTATAAGATCATGGTGGATGCAGGTCCGGGTATGCGCGAGCGACTGTTCCAGGCAGGTGGATTTGAAATGCTCACTGCGGTTGATCATATTTTAGTAACGCACCTTCATTTTGACCATACCATCAGTGCGCCAGGATTGTGGTTGACTGGCTGGCTATTTGGTCGCAAGACACCGATGAAAGTTTTTGGGCCGACGGGTACTGCTGCCATGATGGCGCATTTTCGTGCTGCCTATGATTGGGATATTCGCTACCGTACTGTGGTCGGCGTGCATAAGGAAGGCTCTCAGCTTCTCGGTACCGATATCCAGCCAGGCGTATTTTTTGACAAAGGTGGCCTTAAGATTACAGCATTTGAAGTCGAGCACCTGCCGATAAATATCGCTACTGGTGAGTCACTGGGTCTCGAAGGTGCCACGCTTGGATATCGGATAGATTATCGCGGGCGTTCAGTGCTTTTCTCTGGAGACTCCCGGTCAACTGCATCGAGCCAGATTATTCCTTACGGGAAGGGAGTAGATGTGCTAATTCATGAAACTCAGGTACCTGCAGTGGGAAATTCTCCAGAGGCCATTCTAGCTAATGTCAGCTTGTCTGTGCATTCTTCGCCGGCCCAGGTCGCTCATGTGTTTGAGCAGACTCGGCCGCGTCTGGGTGTCTACTCTCATATCATTCCACCGGAGATGACCGCCGAGGCGCTGCTTTCGCTCACCGATTATGATGGGGATATGGTGGTGGCCGAGGATTTGATGACGATCACAATTAGTGATGAATTAAAAATTGGTCGTGCAGAAGGAACCGGAACAGATATATTTACCCAGGCTGATGTGGTGAATGACTAATGCTCCAGTGAGTGCTTCTTTACGGTCTGGAACCCTTGCATTGGAAGTGGTGTTTATAGGGTTAAACGCGTCCTTAATCGATAATATTGACGGTCCCTAAATCGATATCATAGTAGGCTGAGACCACCGCTAATTGCCCGGAAGCGATTAAATTCGCCAGTATGGTCGAGTCCTGCTGTAATTTATTTGCTGAGCCGCGAATATTCGCCAACAGGCATTGGAATGTTCTCTGGTCCTGGGGTGTTTTGGTTGAACACAGCTCTGCGATGGCCGGCGCAATGTAATCAATGATTGATTTTAGATTGTCTGACTCGACGCTACTATTGGTTTCCAGCGTCGTCATGGTTGCCTCTATAGCACCGCAATGGGTATGTCCGAGGATGATCACCAGGGGAACACTGAAGTTTTCAACTGCAAATTCGATGCTGCCTATCTGCGAAGGGGCGGCTATATTGCCAGCCACACGAATCACAAATAAATCACCAGGACCCTGATCGAAAATGGTTTCAATTGGAACCCGAGAATCAGCACAGCCTAGAACAATGGCCTTAGGGGATTGTCCAGCATTACGATTGCGGGCCTGCCAGACTTTGCCTTTAGCTGACCCTTGCAGAAACCGTTGGTTTCCTGCCAGGAGATCCTGAAGTATTTTTTCTGCTACCTTCACTGTATTGCTCGATTGGATTGGCCTTTGTTTATTTAAAGCGGCTGCAGGTCCGCTTCAGTGATGAGACAGACGGGTGATGATCAGCCAAACCGCTGGCTAACCCGGCGGCATCATTGGCTAGCATAGCATCAATATGAACCAGGGTAGTAACTCGTTGAGAATTGACCGAGCAAGTTGATAGGTCACTGATTCAGGCTTTTTTTTCGGCTATAAAGCGTAGTTTCTACCCGGTGGATAGCAGCTACCATCATCAGTGCCAATCTCACTATCGATGAGTTCATTGAGTTTTGAGTTCAAAGTGAGCATCAGTTGTTTGCTTTCCGTTAAGTTACTATCTGCCAGGTTGTGGCATTCATCTGGATCCTCAAGAGTATCGTAAAGCTCCAATTCATTATGTGTAGACAGAGTCTGCCAGTCCAGGGGCTTATGGTGCTCGGAGGGTTTAAAATAGCGAGCAAACTTGTACCGGCCATCATTAATACCGCGAAAACAAGCATAGTTATCCAATGACATTCCTTCTGCCATCCTGGCCTTGTCAGCACTGCTGAAACTGCCCCTGGCCTGGCCAGCAAAGATGGTTTCTATGAGATCAATGTCCCAGGATAGGGTAGCGGTATAATCTATCAGCATGCCTTTAGCATCTCTTTCGGTTTGGCCACCACTTAAAGCGTCTGCCAGTGATACCCCTTTCAGGTCGGGCCAGCGAGCGGCTGGATCTAGACCAGGGACTCCGGATATTTCCAGTAATGTGGGGATCAGATCTACAGACGTCGCCAGTGCATCGGTCTCGTTGGCTGGGAAATCTGGATGGTCAATATAGAGCGAAACACCAATATTTTCTTTGTACATGGAAGGCCCTTTCTGCCTCATCCCATGAGCTCCAGCCATTTCTCCATGATCGGAAGTAAAAACGACAATGGTGTGTTCAGCCTGGCCGGATTGCTGTAGTGCTTCGAGCACACAGCCAATATGCTGGTCAACATCGCGAATACAGTTGTAATAATAGTTACGATGGTTATACCAGGCGGATTCATCGTCATGGGGCAGCGGGCCATACATGATATCAGCGAGGCCCTGATCGGCTCGATGTGCTGACGGCTTTTTGCTTAAGTCATCGTTAAAACTGTTTGGAAGGCTCAAGTCCAGTTGGGTGTTGTAAAGTGGAGAGTTCGGCGCTGGTTTTAAAGGTGCCACTCGCAAAGGGTCGCTTCGTTGCTGAGCCATTGAGCCGGTTGCATCAAAAAACATGATGTCATGGGGATTGATAAAATTGACTGCCATCAACCAGGGCTGATTATTTGGCTTTTTGCCATCTCGGCCGATTAACCAGTTAGCGGCATCTGCAGCAATAGCGCTATCATGTTTGAAGCCATCCCAGACAATGCCATGGTGATCACCATCATGGGTGTATTCCGAAAAGCCCCAGGGTTCGAGCGCATCAACAGTCGTGGGAAATCTCTGCGCATGAAAGTCATTTTCCATTTCAGATAAGTGCCATTTGCCTTTGTAGACCGTGTGATAACCCAGGTCTCTGAATATGGAGCCTAAGGTCGGCATGGTCTTTGGCAGGTAAATATGCGGTGGTACATTTGGGTTCGAAAACATACCAGTTTGTTGAGTGTGCTGGCCTGTATAAATGACCGATCGAGAAGGCCCACAAGGTGTTGTATTAACCTGGAACTTTCGAAAGGCGATTGATCTCTGGCGCAGATACTGCCGGTTTGGCAGGTCCAGATTGGCAGGAAGGTCGACGAACGATTGTTCCTGATCCGTGGTAATGAACAATATATTATAAGGTTGCATGAGACCTACTATCACTTGCGAGCGGCAACTGTGCAAGGGGTGATGATGTCAAGCACTTTCCATTTTGTTAAATACAAGGCAGCGGTTATTCGCCGGCATAGTAATTTCTTTCTTCAAATTCAAACCGTGGGCGTGGGCCAGATTAAGCACGTCGGACAGTTCCCATAAACCTGAGTCCTGGTGGATATCCCTTTTTAGCCAGGCATCCAGGTTAGCGTTGCCCTCGCTGGTGTATCCTTGTTCATTAAAGGGCCCATAAAGTACCAGAGTTCCGGATGAGAGCAGTGTTGCAGCGATCCCGGCGAAGAAATTAACACCGTGGGCTTCGGGCATGTAATGCAGCACGTTCGCGCTAAACACATACTTTACTGGGGAGGTTGGCCAATTGCTCATCGTCACATCCAGGCAGATAGGCGCAGGCAGGTTTGCTAATTGAGCCGGCCCGATCCAGAGATTTGCGCCGTCCAGCCAACTGGCCTGATCGGTTGCCTGCCACTGCAAGTGAGGTAAATTCGCTGCGAAATAGACCGCGTGCTGGCCAGTGCCACAACCAATTTCGATGACCTTGCCAGGCTGTTTCATATGGATGCGAAGGATCTCAAGTATTGGGTCCTGATTACGCAGACAGGCGTCGCTTAGAGGTTTCTCAACGGCCATACCGGACTTCTCCTCATTCTTCTTTCAAGCAGAGTGAATATGGCCACGTCGACTGGACTCTTTTACGGTTTTGTTGATCCAGACCCAACTGCAACTACCCAGAACTGAAACAGTGATGGCGCCGGCAATAAAAATGCCAACGTAGCCATAAAGGTAGTCTCCTACCAGGGCCAGTGGTATATAAACCACAATCATCTGCAGGATGGAGATCAGAAGTGGTGGCAAGGGTTTGCCCAGGGCGTTGAAGCTGGAGTTGGAATTGGCCATGACTCCCATAAAACCCATGCCCAAAGGAACAATGAGGAGATAGTATACGGCTGCTTTTATAACCTCAGGGTCATCATTGATCAGGGAAACCAGCGTTCTGGCAGATAAAAAGAGCACAATATAAGCGAGCACTCCCCAAACCATTGCAAACCCATTAGCCTGTCGCAAGGCCAGTTTTACCCGTTCAAAATATCCTGCCCCCCAGTTTTGGCCGACAAAGGGTGCCAGGCTCATAGACAGTGCAAAGATGATCATCTGAATCATCGACTCGATCCGAGAAGCAACGCCGAATCCTGCGACAACAACCGCGCCATGCCCGGCAAGCAGCCGTGTAATGATACTCATGGACACAGGGGCGATCAGATTGCTTGCTACGGCAGGCAAGCCGACGTGGGAAATATCACGACATGAAGAGAAAAACCCTTCCATTTTGAAGGTAAGTAAGCGATCTCTGATGATCATGACATAGGCATACGAACTGAAACTTACGGCCCGAGCCATCACAAAACTGACCGCTGCGCCTTCCAAACCCATTTCTGGGGCGCCCATGAGACCGAAGATGAAAAAAGGCGCGATGATGATATGGAGAGTGGAGCCGATGGTCATCAGGTAACCTGGCGTCACTGCATCACCCATGGCTCTCATCAAGGTCATGCCAACCAGCGTGATCGTAAAAAAGGGCATGCCCAGTAGCCAGATTTTCATATAGCCTAAAGTCAGGTCTAATACTTCATCTTTGGCACCAAGCAGACTGAAAAAAGGCTCCAGATTAAAAAAAACCAGGACACCAAGCAGGGCTGTCAGGCTTAGCACTAGAACAATGCAATGGGTATTGAGTAATTTTGCCTTGGCAGTATCGCCTACGCCCATGATTCTGGCGACTACCGAAGATGCGCCGACACTCAGCCCCATAGAGATAGCCTGCATGATCATGATCAGCGGAAAAGTGAAACTGATGGCAGCGAGTTGTTTGGTCCCTACCTGACCAATATAAACGGTCTCCATCAAGCTAGCAGTCATGATAGAAATAAAACCGAGCACCATATAGCCGGTTAACCTTATGAGATGGGAGTGAACAGCACCTTCGGTGAAATTGCCCGCGATTTTAGCGGTTTGAGGCTGGTCATCGTTGCTGACTGGTTGGTTCACAAGAAGTTAAACAGTTCAAACATTCCGCATTTAGACATAATTAAGGTATTAATACTACTGGGTATCAATGCGGTGATGGTGTGACCGCCGCAACCACTGCGCGGACTGAAGCTGGTATACAAAGCGATTATAACCGAAATGAAAATTGACTTGCTTGTCCCAAGCAAGTATCTTAGGTGGTTCCTTATTTTACGTAGATGAATCATGGCTGAATATGTGGCACCTTCCCAAGAGATCGGGTTTGTTATCAATGAATTACTCGATTATTCCCGACTGGCTGAACTAAACGATTTTGCAGAAGCCACCACCGAACTGACATCGGCTGTACTCGATGAAGCTGCCAAATTTGCTGGTGAGGTAATGGGACCGCTGAATCGAATTGGTGACCAACAGGGTATCAGACAGCAAGGGGATGCGGTCATTACCGCAGACGGTTTTGTTGCTGCCTATCAGTTGTTTGTGGAGAATCAATGGCTCAGTCTTGCTCAGGATCCTCAGTATGGGGGTCAGGGGTTACCTTATATTGTGCATTTGGCAGCGTCGGAGATGTGGAATAGTGCCTGTGCAGCCTTCGCGGTTTGTCCGTTGCTGACTGCGGGTGGAATTGACGCTCTGGCGGCCCATGCCAGTGAGGAACTCAAAGACAAATACCTGCCTTCTCTGGTGAGTGGTAAATGGACCGCCACCATGAATCTGACTGAATCCCATGCAGGCTCGGATCTTTCCACGTTGAAAACCCGAGCCGAACCGGACGGGGAAACCTATCGAATTCGCGGTCAGAAGATATTTATTACCTGGGGTGAGCATGATATGGCTGAGAACATCCTGCATTTGGTGTTGGCTCCGATGGTTGATGCGCCGGCAGGCAACAGGGGCTTGTCACTGTTTCTGGTGCCCAAATTTTTGGTCGATGCTGATGGCGGCCTGGGTGAACGCAATGACCTTAGAGTGATTGCGACCGAGGATAAGTTGGGTATCCATGCTAGCCCAACCTGTGTCATGAGTTTTGGGGAAAACAAGGGTGCCATCGGTTATCTGATTGGTCAACCTGGTGATGGTCTGGCCTGTATGTTTACCCTGATGAATCATGCCCGGCTGGAGGTCGGGTTGCAGGGGGTATCATTTTCAGAACGAGCCTATCAGGATGCGCTTGCTTATGCCAAAGACCGGCTGCAGGGTCGCAATATCAGAACCGGAGCCGCAGCAACCATTATTGAACATGCTGATGTACAACGTATGTTGATGACGATGAAATCTTTAACCGAAGCCATGCGCGGCCTGACCTACGATGGTGCTTTTTCTCATGATCTGGAGCTTCATGGAAAAGATGAAGCGGAACGGGCCTTTTATAAAGGCAGGTTCGCTTTGCTGACACCATTGATAAAAGCCTGGTGTACCGAGCTGGTGAACGAAGTTACTTCCCTGGGAGTCCAGGTTCATGGCGGCATGGGTTTTATTGAAGAAACAGGTGCGGCCCAACACTACAGGGATGCACGTATTACCTCGATTTATGAAGGTACCAATGGCATTCAGGCACATGACCTGGTTGAGCGAAAAGTATTACGCGATCAGGGTGTCGCATTGGCTTCCTATATTGGCGAGATGTTGGAGACAGTAGAATCAATTAAATCCAACGCAAATCTGGAATCCATGGCAAATCAACTTCAAGATGCCGTGATCAATCTCCAGTCTGCGGCAGATTTCGCTATCGAAAGAGCCAGCGCCGATCAGAAGTTTGCCGGCGCGATTGCCTATAATTTTTTGATGATGATGGGTTATGTCGCCGGCGGTTGGTATATGGCACAGTCTGCAGAAAAGGCGATAGCGGAGCTTGATAAGGGAGGTGCGTCGTTTTACAGGAAGAAGCTATTGTCCACTCATTTCTATTTTGCCCAGATGTTGCCACGTCATAAAGCTTATAGGGATGCGCTGGTGGGAGGCGCGGAGATCGGTATTGCGCTTGATCAAGAGAGTTTCTGATTATGGACGCTAAAGCCCATGGCAAGTTGACCCAGGCAGAACGAACGGAGATTTCAGATAATCGCATGTTAAATGCGGCGGTTGGACTGATCGTTGCAAATGGGCCTGCCGTGACTCGATTGAAAGAAGTTGGTTTGTTGGCGGGTTATAGCCGAGGCCTGGCGGGTCAGCGGTTTGGCTCCAAAGATAAATTATTTGCCTTTGTGCTGCGGCAGATTGGTGATTCCTGGCTTGGCCAGTTAACCAAAGCCACCAATAAAAAAACTGGTTTGGGAGCCATTCATGATGCTTTGGATGAGCATTATAAATTTTGTTCCGAAGCGCCAGATCAGGTTCGGGCTTTCTATACCCTGCTGTTCGAGTCGGTTAATGCCGGGCCTGAACTTGCAGATATTATCGATAACATTCATAAGCGCCGTCATCTTGATGTCGTAAACTGGATTACCTCAGATACACAGATCGGTGCAGAAACAAAAGATAATGCAGATGCCATTGCTGGTCAGTTTTGTGCCTCTGTTATCGGCATCGTGTATGCGTGGCTGGGTAATCCATCTGATCTTCAGGGAATCTGTAAGTTACACGAGAACCTGAAGATAACCATGACCTTGCTGCTTTCTGCGGCAACACTTAATCTAACCAATCCTGAGGTCTAAGCTCATGTCGGAAGCAAAATCACAATCAACCATCAGGTCTGCACAGGGCGCCATAAAAACGGATAGCCCACCGCCACTGCGTTTTGTTACCGCAGCGAGCCTGTTTGACGGGCATGATGCATCCATTAATATCATGCGTCGGATTCTCCAATCGCATGGGGTAGAAGTGATCCACCTGGCCCATAACAGGGCCGTATCTGAAGTAGTGCAGGCTGCACTTCAAGAGGATGTGCAAGCAATTGCAATCAGCTCTTACCAGGGCGGGCATGTAGAATATTTTAAGTATATTGTTGACATGCTCAGGGAAAACAACGCTAGCCACATCAAGGTATTTGGTGGTGGGGGTGGGGTGATCGTGCCAGCTGAAATTCAGGAATTACACGACTATGGGGTTACTCGGATATATTCGCCGCACGACGGTATGAATATGGGCCTGGTCGGCATGATCCAGGATATGGTTGATCAGTGCGGGGTAGCTGAGCCAAAGCCAGTCCCGACCAAGGACATTAAGTCAGATGATTACCTGACCCTGTCGGCGATGATTACCGCGGTAGAGCGAGGCGAGATGGGTACGGCTGACCTGGCTGCATTAAAACTAGGCTCAGATAAATCAATTCCGGTGCTGGGGATAACCGGTACTGGGGGTGCCGGCAAGTCGTCACTGACCGACGAAATTATTCGTCGTTTTCGAATCGATAGTGATGATTCAGTCAAGATAGCGATTCTAGCCATTGACCCAACACGCCGAAAGACCGGCGGGGCACTTCTGGGTGATCGCATCCGCATGAATTCAATATATACGCCCAATATATTCATGCGTTCTATAGCGACACGCCAATCCGTCGGCGAGGTGCCGGATTATCTTCCGGAAGTGCTTGCCGCGACGCAAAAATTTGATTTCGACCTGATCGTAGTAGAAACCCCGGGAATCGGCCAGGGTGATGCAGGTATCGTTCCTTACGTCGACGTATCAATGTACGTGATGACGCCGGAATTCGGGGCGCAGAGCCAGCTCGAGAAAATCGATATGCTGGATTTTGCGGACCAGGTCGTTATTAATAAATTTGATCGTAAGGGTGCTGAGGATGCCCTGCGCGATGTATCCAAGCAGGTCCAACGTAATCAAGAGGCCTGGGATAAGTCGCCTAAAGAACTGCCCGTATATGGAACAATAGCATCACGCTTCGGCGATGACGGCGTATCTTCTGCTTATCATGGCTTATTAAGCATCTTGCGACGCAAGGGTTTGCGCCAGTGGCAGTCACTGCTTCCTTTCAGGGATAGCCGATTGCCATCAGAGCGTTCCATTATCGTCCCATCTGGGCGAATACGTTATCTTGCTGAGATTGCTGAAACGATTCGGGGTTACCTGACTCAGGCAGACTCCCAGGCGGGTATCGCCAGAGAGTGCCAGCAATTGCAGGCGACACAACGCATGCTGGGTGAAGAAAATAGTCGTATTTCGGCGTTGATTGATCAGCGCACTGATAAACTGACTAGTGAAAACAGACGGTTACTTGGAGACTGGCCTGAGTTGAAAGCAGCCTACACAGGTGAAGAACGCGTAGAAACCACCGCCAGCGGCAAGCAAATTACAACCCGTCTTGGAAGCCACACCTTGTCAGGCAATTGGATTCAGCGGGTTAGCGTGCCTCGGTATGAGGATGAAGGTGAGATACTAAAGTTCCTGAAACGCGAAAATCTACCTGGCTTATTCCCGTTTACAGCTGGTGTTTTCCCGTTTAAGCGTGAGGGCGAGGATCCTGCAAGAATGTTTGCCGGGGAAGGCGATCCAGCCCGAACCAATCGCCGCTTCAAAAAACTTTCAGAGCACGCTGATGCAAAAAGATTATCCACTGCATTTGATAGCGTCACGCTGTACGGATTTGATCCAGCAACCAGGCCGGATATTTACGGCAAGATTGGTAATTCCGGAGTTTCAGTGGCGACGCTTGAAGATATGAAGGATCTGTATGATGGCTTCGACCTCTGTGCTCCGACAACCTCAGTGTCGATGACGATTAATGGGCCGGCGCCGGCAATTCTGGCTATGTTCCTCAATACTGCCATCGATCAGCAGGTCGATGTGTTTACCCAGCAACAGGGGCGGGAACCGAGCGAATCTGAAGCAGCAGAACTCAAGCAGTTCGCGCTCAGCAGCGTCAGAGGTACTGTACAGGCTGATATTTTGAAGGAAGACCAAGGCCAGAATACGTGTATATTCTCTACCGAATTCAGTTTGCGAATGATGGGGGATATCCAGCAGTATTTTATTGATAATGAGGTCAGGAATTTTTATTCAGTATCGATATCGGGTTATCACATCGCTGAAGCCGGCGCTAATCCGATTTCTCAACTGGCATTTACACTGGCGAACGGATTTACCTTTGTTGAGACTTACCTGGCTCGAGGTATGCTCATCGATGATTTTGCGCCTAACTTGTCTTTTTTCTTTTCAAATGGGATGGACCCTGAGTATACCGTCATTGGCCGGGTTGCTCGTCGGATCTGGGCGGTAGCCATGCGAGAAAAATATGGCGCCAATGAACGCAGTCAGAAATTGAAATACCACATCCAGACTTCGGGTCGATCCTTGCATGCCCAGGAAATGCAATTTAATGACATCAGGACCACCTTGCAGGCTTTACTGGCCATTAACGACAATTGCAACAGCCTGCATACCAATGCCTACGATGAGGCCATTACCACGCCTTCAGAAGAATCGGTACGGCGTGCCCTGGCTATACAGTTGATTATTAACCGAGAATTTGGCGTCACCAAAACCGAGAACCCTGGTCAGGGTGCGTTTATCGTCGATGAACTGACTGACTTGGTCGAAGAGGCCGTGTTACGTGAGTTCGAAAGTATTTCGGATCGAGGGGGTGTGCTCGGTGCAATGGAAACGGGTTACCAGCGAGGTAAAATCCAGGAAGAATCCATGAAGTATGAAACGCTGAAACATAATGGCAATCTCCCCATTATAGGCGTAAATACCTTTCAACCTGAAAACGAACCCGAACAAACCACCATAGAACTGGCACGATCTACAGAGGAAGAGAAACAAAACCAGATAGCTCGACTTGCTGACTTTCAGTCCAGGCATGCTGATCAATCCGGGCAGGCACTGGCCAACCTGAAGCAGACGATCTCTGAAGGCGGCGACGGATTTGATGCCCTCATGCAGGCCGTACGTTGCTGCTCACTTGGACAATTAACCGATGCTTTCTTTGAGGTTGGCGGTCAGTATCGACGTAATACTTGAGATGCCAGATATGGCAGATGCAGAGACGTGGCCAATTAAGCAGTTAGTCGAAGGGGTCCACTATTATATGGAAGATGGCTTGATGGTGTTGACTGAGCGTTATCATCGGCTTCGTGGCCGTTGCTGTGGCAATGCCTGTAGGCATTGCCCTTACAACCACCGGAACGTAAAGTAATTGCGAGTTATCTCGCTGGTTCCCAGCTTGACTGAAACACTCATAGACTGTGGCGTTGAGGTGGTCGGCAGGACTCGTTTTTGTATTCACCCTCAGCTCGCGGTTGCCGGTATCCCCGTTGTAGGTGGTACTAAAGAAGCTAACTGGACGCGGTGTGCCGCCTTAAGTCCAGACCTCATCCTGATGGATCGAGAGGAAAACACGTTGGAGATGGCTAACTCCTGCCCCTTCCCATGGATGGCTACTCATATTACCTCTGCAGCCGTTGTCGGTATGGAGTTGCGTAGGGTTGCCGAGAGCGTTAACAGTCAGGATATGGCAGATTTAGCAAATGCATGGGATGATCTGGTCGCGATACCGGATCTGGTTTGCCAGCACTGGAAAAACATTCCTGGCTTGCTTGGTAAAGTGGGTGAGCCTGACCTAGAAGGCGCCAGGGTTGAATATATGATCTGGCAGGACCCGTGGATGGCGATTTCTAAAAAGACCTTTATTGGCTCAGTTTTGAATAAAGTGGGCCTCGGTGAACAGCTACCTGAATACGCCAGGCCTTACCCGACCCTGGAGGATGAGGGCCTTCCCAGAGCAGATACTTTTTATCTGTTCTCGTCAGAACCTTTCCCCTTTGACCGTTATGTTGACGATCTCACGCAACGCGGATTCAATGGTGCTATTGTGGATGGAGAATACTACTCATGGTTTGGTACGCGTAGTTACAAACGGCTTAAACAGACGATGGCGGAGAGGGCCTGAGCAGGAGAGTATGAGCGGCCTGGCTCTGCGATTGAGTGCTGCGCATAGCGTTGCTGAGTGTATTTGGATTGATCGATTATGTTTGACTTTTTGTTTGTAACTACTCGGTATTAAGACTTGACCCGTGACTGCAGCTACAAGGAACATTTCATGCTAAAAACGCTTATCTCCAGTTGTTTGATGGCCTTCCCCGTGACGGCTCTGGCAGCCCTGAACTATCAGGAACCAGTCGATGAGATCAAGTCTTTGGTGGAGGCGCCACTCGCACCGCAAGTTCGTTTAGACAGTCGTGGTGAACATTTGCTTTTGCTTTACCGCGATTCGTATAAGACCATTGCTGAACTTTCTCAGCCCGAACTCCGACTGGGTGGCCTCAGAGTTAACCCCCTGATAAATGCGGGAAGCAGAACACGTTATTATAACGCTATAGCAATCAAGGATCTTGGTGAAGAAGCTGCGGCTGGTAGCGCTGTAGTGCCGGTTAAAGGGTTACCCACTAAGCCGCGTCTAGCGCACTTTACCTGGTCACCAGATGAGCGTTATGTCTCCTTTACCCACGCCACGGATAAAGGGGTCGAAACCTGGTTGCTTGACGTGAGTAGCCAAAAGGCACAGCGACTCAGCCAAGCCAGAGTCAATGCTAACCTGGGTAACCCTGTCACTTGGTCGGCTGATAGCCAGTCCCTGCTGGTGAGGATGCTACCTGCGAATAATAATGGCCTGATCGAAACCAGCACAGCAGTTCCTACGGGACCGACTGTTTCTGACAGCGATGGTGCGAAAGCGCAGAATAGAACCTACCAGGATCTGCTTAAGTCGCCAGCAGACGAGCATAACTTTGAGCGGTTGGCGCGCTCGGTAATCTATGATTTTGATCTCAAGGGGAATTCAGAACGTTGGCTGGCGGCTGACCTGTATCGAGATGTGGATGTTTCCCCTGATGGTCGCTACGTTTTAGTGACGAGGATCAAAAAGCCGTTTTCGTATCTGGTGCCTTTTTATCGGTTTGCTTCTTCGACGGACATCCTGTCGCGCTCTGGAGAACGGGTAAAGCAACTCCTTGATAAACCCGTTGACGAAGTCCGCCCGAAAGGCTTTATGGCAACGACCAAGGAGAAACGGGGTTTCAGTTGGCGAGCTGATCTACCTGCTACGATCACCTGGGTACAGGCGCTGGATGGGGGTGACCCGGCTGTTCACGTTGACTATAGAGATGAGTTGCTTGAGCTTAATGCGCCCTTTACGAGTAAGCCTAAGTCTTTAGTTAGAACCCGAAATCGTTTAGATACCGTTCATTGGGGTACTAATCGGCTCGCCGTGGTTGAAGATTTCTGGTTCGATAACCGAAATACCAAGACTTATGTATTCAACCCGTCGGATTCTTCAGCCGGAACTAAGCTGATATTTGATCGTAATTACCAGGACAGGTATAGCGACCCGGGTACCTTTATGAAGTACAGGAATGCTTTGAATCAGAGCGTATTGACGCTTGATGAAGGTAATGCATTTCTGGCCGGAGAAGGATTCTCCGCTAAGGGCCAGTTTCCGTTTATTGACCAGATTGAACTTGTCGGTGATGGGCGTCAGCGCTTGTATGAATCGACTTACACGGATCAACTGGAACGACTGATTCAAGGCATTGATATCAAGGCTGGTTCTGTCTTAGTCAGATTGGAATCCCCCTCTGAGTACCCCAATTACTATCTGCGTAATATTCAAACCAACACGCTGAAGCCGATTACTACTTTTGATAATCCGTATGCTGCACTCGGTCAGGTGCATAAAGAAGTGGTTTCGTATCAGCGAGAGGATGGCTTAGATCTTTCTGCGACGCTATACCTGCCTGCCGGCTATGATCATAGCAAAGGCGAAAAATTGCCGCTGCTAATGTGGGCCTACCCAGTGGAATACAAGGACAAAAACAGCGCCGGCCAAAATACCTCTAATGCAAGTGAATTTATCTATCCTTATTACGGCAGCCCAATATTTTGGGTCATGCGTGGTTTCGCCGTGCTCGATGATGCTGCTTTTCCTATAGTGGGTGAAGCTGGCAAGCAGCCTAACGATAGTTTCAGGCAGCAGCTTGTTGCTAACGCTGAAGCAGCGATCAATGCAATCGACGCTTTGGGCTATATTGATCGACACCGAGTTGCTGTGGGTGGGCACTCATATGGTGCTTTCATGGTGGCAAATCTGCTCAGCCATTCAGATTTGTTTGCCGCTGGTATCGCCCGAAGTGGAGCCTATAATCGAACCTTGACGCCGTTCGGGTTTCAGCGCGAGGAGAGAAGCTACTGGGATGCACCGGGAGTGTATTACAGCATGTCCCCATTTATGCATGCTGATAAGATGAAAACGCCGCTACTGCTGATTCATGGTGCAGCAGATAATAATTCTGGTACCTATCCCATGCAGAGTGAGCGATATTTCAATGCGCTTAAAGGCTTAGGCGCGCCGGCCAGATTAGTTGTTTTACCAAAAGAAAGCCATGGTTACCGTGGCAAGGAAAGTATTCTTCATATGCTTTGGGAGCAGGATCAATGGCTGCAACGACATGTGCAAGCGCTACTTCCATGCGCCGATAATCCAACCCATCAATGTTAAGTTGACGATCCAGTAACCACCAACAATCGCGACATAAGTGAAAGATCGCTGTTCAAACAGGGCATTGACGCCGATCGCCGTTGCTACCCAACCAAATCCGGTTAGGAAACCGTAAAACGCGCCGCTGCTGGCGGTGATCAAATCGGCGGATGCAGGGTCACCATAAAAAAAGATGGCTAGAAATAGTGCCATGATAAATTCGAAAACGAGCGTGACTCCGAATACTCTCGCCAGGTTGGAGTCCTGCTGAATTTTTTCTTCTGTTAGGCCAACGCATGCCATCCATTGTTTTCCAAACAGAGGGCCGTACCAGAGAAACCCTAACGGGAAACCCACTGCGACGGCGGCGCTGACGGCAAACCAGTTAATGGCTGATAGATCCATGGAAGGGTCTCTTTAGGCAGAACTCGGGTGGGCTCGATATTGATATATCCTAGACCAGCTTAGTTTTCTTGTTGTTTAGTTTTCTTGTTGTTTAGTTTTCTTGTAAATGTACATCGACCACTATCCAGCACGATCAAGCCATAGGCTGGTAGGTTAGTCAATGAGTGATTATCCAGTCAATGACTACAGCTGAGTCGGAACCGAGTTTGGGCTTGGTCAAAATTCAAAGGCGGCAGGTTGGCAATGGTGAACCGGCCGCTCACCGGCCCGGGATCAACGTGTTCTGGACCATGTACCTGCAGTTGAGTTTCTTGGCCAAATATAGATACAACTTGGCGAATCCCGCCGGCTATTAATATGAGAGCCCTACCTTGAGGTTTGTTGAACTTGCGTCCTCAGGTTGATCAGTCGTTTTTTTTCGCCATCTACCAGGATCGGTTCATAACGAAGCCTGGCGAAAAAGGATTCCCAGGATCGAATATGATCACGGCGAACAATCGGCGCTCCAGGTTTCCCGCTGACATATCGAAACGCCTTGATCTCGCTCCTGCCCTTTTCTGTCACGATAAAATCAATGTCTGCAGTGAACTCCAGAACATTGCCTGATGATCCCTGTGAGCGTGGCATTTTCTTTGGTACACAAAAGGTGTTCCTGCACAACGCAATCTCCAGTTTCTTTTCTTCTGGCCAGATCCGAAGCGCACACTCTTTGCCGATACAGGCAAGACAGATTTTGGCAGCCTTTGCGCGGATTTCTTTGGCTTTTTTGAGCCCTTCACTCGACAAGGTGTTCGTGACCGGACAGGAAAACCGTTCGATATCCTCTGGAAATGCTGATGCCTGCTCGGCAGCGTCGCTGTTGGCACACCACAGAGTTACCACGAATGACAGTATTAACCACCGTCTCATAGATACTCCCTACAGATCGCTTCTTTTATAATAAGCTACTCGTATGAACCAGAAAATACAAGATGAGCAGCTCAAGGCGGGTAGCTCAACTGTCCCGGGTAGAATCATGTCGACGGTTCACCCGTGCAGCCCGGGACGCCCTTATGGTCACACCCCGTTGATAGAAATGGTTTGTCTGTGGTTGGAAATGCGTTGAACCTTGCCATGCTGTTTTCTCTTGGACTAACCGCATCTTTCATTTCGCCCTTAGATTTAATCGGTCTATCTATCTCTTTGGCCGCGTCTTGCATCACCATGGTACCTTAACGCAAATCTCCTCAGTCCAAAGACAACACAGGTTTCTGCGCTAACAGGGGGAGATCCGATTGCAGTCGTTGGTATTTAGGTCTTAGAGGTAATAGGCTTAGCTGAATAAGAGGATAACGGATGGTGGCTATGGAAAATAAGCGTGTGCTGATTACTGGTGGAAACAGTGGCATCGGCAAGGTCACGGCAATAGAGTTGGCTAAAAAAGGCGCCTGCCTGGTGCTGGCATGTCGACCCGGTGATAAGACAGAAATTGCATTAGCGGAAATTAATGCCGTCGGGACTCAGGAGGCGATCAATTTACCCGTCGATCTTGCTTCCCTTGAATCTGTCCGTAATCTAGCCGTTGAATTTCTACGACGATATGATGCCCTGGATGTTTTGATAAATAACGCTGGCGTTTTTCCCAGTCGAAAACAGTTCACCGCAGATGGTTTTGAAAAACAGATTGGGGTGAATCATCTATCTCATTTTCTTCTTACTGACTTGTTAATCGATGTGTTGAAGTCAACTCCATCAGCGCGTGTTGTCACAGTATCCTCGATGCTGCATAAAAAGGGCCAGATAGATTTTGCCAGTTTCAGGGGAGAGAAAAAATACAGTAGCCAGACAGCTTATGCTCAATCAAAACTGGCGAATGTGCTGTTTTCCATGGAATTGGCAAAGCGCTTGGCTGGTAACGACGTGACATCCAATTGTTTACACCCGGGTGGGGTACGTACGGATATCATGCGAGATTTGCCGTGGTTGGTGCGAAAACTGGTGGACCTGATGTTTATAACGCCTGAGGAGGGTGCAAAAACCACCATTAAACTGGCCAGTGATAGAAGCCTTGGGAATGTAACCGGCCGGTATTTTGACCAGACCGAGCTTGCTAGTTGTTCGCAGCTGGCCGAGGATGATGATCTATGCGCTCAGCTCTGGCGTGAGAGTGAGCGAATGGTAGCGCAGTCCCTGGACGGATCTAGTTCCTGAAATAGATATCCATTTATCGATGGTTTACTTCACTGCTTCTGCGGGTTCAGTCCGCCGTATTATAGAATGACTCCAGCCGTAATTAACGCCTCTATTTCATCGTTTTCCATGCCGAGAATCTCACTGAAGACCTCGTGGTTATGTTGCCCCAGCATTGGCGCAGGCCCGTGCGGACCGCCTTGGTAGCCGTGTATTTGAAATTGATTACCTGCGTAAGGAACCTGTCCCATAACAGGGTGCTCATGATAATGATGAAAGCCGCGGTGAATATACTGGGGATCCTTGAGTAGTTCTTCACTGCGCTGAACCATGCCCGCTGGAACTCCAGCGGAGGTCAGTAATTCCATCACCTCTAAAGGGGTTTTAGTACGCGTCCATTTGTTTAAATGGGAGTCAATCAGATCATGGTTTTCAATGCGGTGTTCAATCGTTTCCAGAGAATTAACGATACTCCATTCCGGTCGACCTAGAATTGAACAGAGCTGGTCCCATTGGGCGTCCGTATCAACGGCGATGGCGCACCACTGGTTTTGACCCTTGCAAGCATAAATGCCCTGCGGTGCCGCATCCTGTTTTCGGTTGCCTATCCTTGAGGCAACCTGACCATTGACCTGGGCATCGAGAATCTCAGGGCCTAAAAACTGTAATGCCATTTCAAACTGTGCTGCATCAATGTGCTGGCCTAGCCCGGTGCGGCGACGATGATCGAGCGCAGCACAAATTGTTGTAGCGATAAAGTGAGGTGCAATGACGTCGGTATAGGCAAGCCAGGGTCCGTGAGGCGGCATATCTGGCCAACCCGTCACTTCATAAAATCCGGCCATTCCCGCAGCGTGATAACCAAATCCGGCCAGGGAAGCCATGGGGCCGTTTTGTCCCAGCAGGCTAGTGCTGACCATGATCAGTTCAGGATTGATTTTAACGCAGGATGGGTAATCAATGCCGAGACGTTTGGTCGCGCCCGGTGCCCAGTTTTCGACCAGGACATCAGCCCATGCAACCAGTTTACTGAGCATTTCCTGAGCTTTCGGTTCCTTCAATTGCAATTGGATGCATTTTTTCCCAGCATTGAATTCGCCATAGAAGTGAGAGCTGTTCCAGCCTAGGTCTCCCTTCACTGGGCCGAGGAATCGCAACCCATCGGGCCTTAGTTCAGATTCTACTTTTATGACAGTTGCACCGTGATCTGCCAGGTAGCGAACCGAGGCCGGTCCGGCAATGACCCAGGTTAGGTCGAGTACTTTGAGGCCTTTGAAGGGGGCATCTGAATCGACTGGCGGGGGCGGAGACAGTCGTTGGCGAACGCCGTTTGCAACTTCAGCGCGTATTTCCGGGCCGTGTTCGTTTAGTCGGGGTGGAGGGTAACGGTACCGCATTGGAGCTTGGTTCATTTTGGCAAACAGACCGGGCGCTCGAGCCTTTTCTCCCTGGGGCAGTACCGTTTCCTGCCATGCCCCGCGCGCTTCCAGTTGGTTGAATTCAGTCAGGTCAGCGACGGTATTAATGGGTGCCAGGGTGACACCTGCAGCAAAGCCAAGGGCGAAAAGCTCTTCCTTGGTATGCCTGAGAAAGTAGCGAGCAAACAGATCACGTACTTGCGCTGAGGTAAAACGCATCTCCTCTCCGGTAGCCATACGCGCATCAAAAGTTGCCCAGTCTTCCGTTAACCATTCAATGTCGACCAGGTCATCGGCGGCCATATGGCCCAACAAGGCATTTAACACGCTGCCGATAGGAATCGCTACCAGGTAGCCATCAGCGCACTCAAATACCGGGTCGATCGCTCGAGTACCCATTTGTACAGTTGATCCCATCTGTTCAAACTCAAAGCCCTGGATGGCATGCGCGTGCATGGCATTCATCATTGTCCAGGTCACCGAGCACTGCGCAGACACGTCCACATATTGCCCTTTGCCGGTAACCAGCATGCGTGCATGGGCAATCATGGCAGCGGCAGCAGCCTGGGCACTGGCATGACGCCAGACCTGAGGGATTGAAACTCGAACTGGGGGCCGGTCGGGAGAGCCCTGCAAGCTGGCCTGGCCACCCATAGCTGACAGGGTCAGGTCATTGGCAATTCGAGTCGCATTGGGTCCATCGGTTCCATACGGGGACACCACGACGTGAATGAGGGTGGGGTTTAACTTGATAAGGGTTTTATAATCGATTCCCCGGGTTGCTAGCAATCCATCTGGATAAGATTCCAGTAAAAAGTCCGCGCCGCACACAAGTTCATCAAAGACCTGACGATCCTGTGCAAGATCGAGGTCAAGGACAAGGGAACGCTTGTTTCGGTTAAAGGCAAAAAAGTGCAGGCTGGCTTCTGGAGAGGTGCCATTTTTTATCAGCGGCGCCCTGTAGCGCGTCGATGTTCCCTGGGAGGGTTCAATTTTGATCACATCGGCTCCCAGGTCTGCCAGAATCATGCCAGCCAGATCACCCCTATGATCAGTTAAGTCTAATACTCGATATGGATTGAGAATGGAGCCGCTCCTGCTTGAAAATAGTTGATCCATGAACTATATCCTGAACCTGGCCCCAGGGGATATCCTTCTCGAGCTTATTGGCCAGGGTCGAATTTGTTATTTGCCTTATTGTCGAGGCAAACCTATAGAAAATCTGGTGCTAGCCATCGTGGTAGGAACAGAATCAGTTCAGGGAATACAATCACCAGAAAGAGCAAGATAAGCATGGGCACTAGTATGATAGCGACATCCCGAATGGCGTCGATGACTTTTATCTTACCCAGGTTACAGGAGATGAGAAGGCATAGCCCGTAGGGCGGGGTTATCAGGCCGAAAGCAAGGGAGATGACACCGATGATGGCAAAGTGAACGGGATGCATACCGACTTTGTCGGCAACGGGATAGAGTATCGTTCCCAGGATAATGATGGCCGGTATGGCATCGATGAACATGCCTAGCACTAGAAAGGAAACAGCAATAATAAAGCCGGTGGTAATGAGTCCACTGCCATAACCAGCCATGATATCCACCAGTGCCTGGGGAACGCGGTAGTAAGCTAGTAACCAGCCAAAAGCGGATGCAGTACCAATACAGAAAAGGGAAATAGCAGCCAGTCGCGCAGAATCATAGAGAACCTCCTGGAATTCGCTTAATCCAATTTTCCGATAAACCAGTCCACCCAGTGCAGTGGAGTAGAGAACGGCGACGACTGAAGCTTCTGTTGGTGTAAATAGGCCAAATACAATTCCGCCGACGATAATGGCAGGTGTAACCAGAGCTAATACTGCTTGGCCCAGAGCCTGGATAAATTCCCCAAGCGACGCACGCTGGTAAATTGGGTAATGGCGAATTTTTGCGTATACCAGTACCGTTGCCATCATAAAGGCAGCCATGAGTAAACCCGGCACGACACCGGCAAGGAACAAGGCACCGATTGACACCGACATCAGCCCGCCCCAGACGACCATCAGAATGCTAGGTGGAATGATGACACCCATAACAGAAGAACACGCCGTGATCGCCACTGAAAAGCTTGAATCGTAACCCTGGTCTTTCATGGCAGGGATCATAATTGAACCGATACCAGCAGCATCGGCGGTAGAAGAACCGGAAATCCCAGCGAACATCATGCTGACGGTGACATTAATATGCCCCAGGCCTCCTGGCAGGTGGCCGACTGAGGCACGAGCTAAATTAATGAGCCGATCGGTAATGCCTGCCGCATTCATGAGGTTGGCAGCCAGCAGGAAAAAAGGTACAGCAAGGAGTATGAAAGTGTTGTAAGACTTCCACATCTCGTTAAGCAACATGTCAGGTCGAAGCCTGTTATCTATCAGGAATAGCGGAATACAGGCCAGGCCCAGGGCAAAGGATACGGGAACTCGCAGAAGAACCAGTACAGCGAATATGCTGAAGAGAATTAGCGAGACTTCTGCGGGGTTCATTTTCTCTGCCTCGGCTGCTGCTGCATGATCAATCGGATATCAGCGATGATTTTTTCCCCTATAAACAGCAACCAGGTCATGCCGGCAAGCGGGAAGGCCAGATAGATGGTGGCCATGTTGATGCCACTCATCTCAGAGTTCTGAATCCATCCGAATTGTACAAACTTGATCCCATAACCCAGAAAGAAAGTTGCCATAATAGCGATGCTCATATGCACAATCAGATTCCTGATAGCCTGTCCCGTCTTCGTCCTGGAGCGGGCAAATAGGTCAACATCAAAGTGGCTACCATCCCTGACCGCAATCATTGCACCGATCATGATGATCCAGACGAAGCAAAAGCGGGCGACCTCTTCGGTCCAGATATATCTGGGAATGATGCCGGTATAGCGCGACAGTATCTGCAGACTCACAGGGATAATGATGATGGCCATGAGTAGGGTCAGGATAACTTTCAGGGCTTGGTAATAGCCATCCAGAAAGGCTTTCATGGTAGAACGCCGCAGCATTGACGCATCTTGTTATCTGATTGCTTCAATTCGTTTAAGAACCTGTTGCGCACCGATTTCGCTGGCATAAGCTATTTTTACGGGAGCGGCTAATTGCTGGAGTTTGCTTCGTTCCACGAAAGCGTGGGTTGTTAGTTTGCCTTCGGTCTCCAGTTGCGTGAGCTTTACTGCATCCTCGGTTGATTCTATTTGTCGCCCATAAGCACCTGCTTCCTTGCCAGCTCTTAAAATGGCAGCTTGCAGGTCGTCAGGTAAGCTGCGTAAGGTTTTGCCACTAAAGCAGAGGGGCCGGACGGTGATAGCATGCTGGGTGAGGGAGATTTCGGGCCCGACTTCATAGAATTTCATCTGCTGGATGCCAGCCGCTTCGTTTTCCGCTGCATCGATAACGCCTGTCTGTATGGCGTTATAAACCTCATTGTAGGCGATCACGGTGGGTGAAGTTGTAATAGCTTGAAAAATACGAGTCTGGATTGGAGCACCCATGACTCGAATACTGAGGCCGTCTAATTCAGCCAGGGTCGTCACCGGTTTTTTAACGATTAAGTTACGGATGCCACCGCCGGCAAAGCCGATTAAATGAACATCCGCTTTAGTGGCTATTTCATCTGCAATAGGATCCAGAGCATCGCTATCCAGAACAAGATTCCAGTGATCAATGTCGCGGAATAAAAATGGCATGTCCATCAACGGTGCCGCCCTGGAAAAGGTTGACATGTGGGAGGGTGAGACCACCGCAAAATCGACTGATAAACCTTGGCTCATGTAAGCAAAGTAATCTTTTTCAAGCCCGAGTTCGCTGTTCATATAGGTTTGGAAGTTAATCGGTTTGCCGTAATATGCTCTGACCAGGTCTTCAAATCGTTTCAGTGTGCGGCTGTAGGCGTGGTTCTCATCAAATTGAGAAGCTCCTCGCAGCGTTATGGTTGGGTCGGGACTGGAACAGGAAGAGGTGAGCAGCAGTAAGGTTAAACAGAACCCAAGGCTGAAGAGTGAGCGAGTAAAAGCCTGTTTCAATTTCTGTCCTCCGTGTCACTGAGCATTTGCGGCCTGAACCATTTGCAGGGTTCAGGGTATCACTTCGCTTTGGGTTTTTCCTCTTAGGCCTGGTTCGGTTTCTCGCATAGTCAAGCGGCGAGTTTAGGGTAGTAGTGCATTCATTTGACTCGTCACCTGAGGCAGAGTATTTTATTGACCTTTTTGTCAATAGTGTTTGATGAGTATGGTCGACAATGAAAACTTTCGGCTAGAGACCAGAGCCTGGCTTGAACAGAACTGTCCAGCCTCAATGCGGACTCGCATGGTTCCCGGTGAAGATGTCACGGGCGGTAGCAAACGAAAAAGCACCAACCCGGATGCCTACCTGTGGTTACGCCGTATGGCTGATCGAGGATGGACTGCACCCACCTGGCCAGAAGAATACGGCGGTGGCGGACTGGGTAAAGAGGATTTTCTTATTCTCCTGGACGAACTGCAGCGGATCCAGGCGCGACCGCCCTTGTTGGGGATGGGAATCAGCATGATAGGCCCGACGCTACTCGAATTTGGCAGCGAAGAGCAGAAACTGAGGCACCTGCCGGCGATAGTTAGAGGCGATATTGCCTGGTGTCAGGGTTATAGTGAGCCTGGCGCCGGCTCTGATCTTGCCAGTTTACAGACCAAGGCAGAAGACAAGGGTGACTATTATGAGGTTAACGGCTCAAAAATCTGGACCTCTGGTGCCATGCATGCGGATTGGATCTTCTGCCTGGTACGTACTGATGCCCAGGCTGCTAAACATGAGGGTATCAGTTTCCTGTTATTTTCCATGGATTCACCCGGTGTCAGCGTCAAACCCATTGAAATGCTCAATGGCCATTCGCCTTTTTGTCAGACTTTTTTTGATGCTGTCGAAGTGCCCAAGACAGATAGACTCCATAAGGAGAACCAGGGCTGGAGCGTTGCCAAGCGATTGCTCCAGCACGAACGATCTGGACTGGCGTCATTGGCTAGCGCCGACCAGGCGGGTCCATTGCAGCGGATTAAGCCGTCGATTCCCCTCGCGCAGTTGGCAAAGCAGTATGCCAATAGTTGTGAGATAAACGATCTGGTTCTGCGTGATGAAATCATAAGGAACGAAATGCGCAGGCAGGCTTTCACTTCGACCCAGGCGCGAGCCGTTGCTGAATCCGAAGCCAATACTCCTGGCGCGACCACTTCGATCTTTAATTACATTGAAGCGGAATATGTCAAAGAGCAGTTGGAATTACAGAATCGAATCAGGGGAACTCAGGCATTTGGCTGGGAGGGAGATTCGTTTACTGATGAGGAGATCAGTATGTGTCGATTGAACCTTGAGGCCAAGTCAATCTCTATTGCTGGTGGTTCCAGCGAGATTCAGCTCAATATTATTGCTAAGCGGGTTTTAGGGTTACCGGATTGATGCTGACTGAGCAAACCAGTAAGAGGCGAAGGAGACTATCGCCAGACCAGCGGATTAGGGAAATACTGGATGCTGCTTATCACCTGGTGCTGCAAGATGGTATGTCAACATTAACAATGGACAAGATAGCTCGCCAAGCGGGTGCCAGTAAGGGTCTGTTATATAGCTATTTCACAAATATGACTGACCTGCTTCAAGTGCTTTATGAACGAGAGCATCATAAATTACAGGCGCTACACCTTGCGGCCCTGAATACGCCGCATGGTTTTGAAGAGATGGTTAAGCTCACCGCGAAAATAAGTCGCCAGAATCAGAATGATCGACTATTGCTACTTAAAAGGCTTGAGGCTGATGTTACCGTGAGAAAGGCGATGGCGAAGACGGATCAGCAAGGCCGTTCTGATGTCGTTAAATTCCTTAGTAAGGAAATAACCACACATTTTGATGTTCCCAAGGACATTGCTGCTGATGCGGTTAGGCTGGCCCTTCGATTTCAGGAACAAGATCGGTTATATAGTGTTGATGATCAAATAAAGCAGGATGAGATCTGGGGTGCCATGATGGTAGGGGCTATGCAGGAACTGGAAAAACGATTTGGCAAGAACAGGAGGTAGAAATGACGGGGCTAATAACAGGTCCAGGTTGGGCTGCACGAAACTGGTCAATAGATGCAGGAGCGGGAAGCATTCACGACGATGAAACTGCTGCCGAGCTTGGCTTTAGAGGCGGTACCGTGGCAGGGGATATTCACATGAATCAATTCCCGCCGGTACTGGTTGAGATCTTTGGTGAACAGTGGTTTGAAACAGGAAATCTGTCGTTGAATTTCAAAAATGCGACGGTCGATCTTGAAACAGTACAGGTATTTGCCGAACCCCTCGAGCCTGGCGAGAATCAAACCCGGGTTTGGATGGAACGTGATGATGGTATGTTGGTTTGTAGTGGCACAGCGGCCCTTGGTGATCACTCCAAGTCAGAGCTACGTAACCTCGATTACCGTCCCTGTGACCCTGAAGAGCTCAGGATCCTACGCAAAGTAAAACCCGGCATGAGCCTGGGTAGTTACGATATTGTCGCTACTACCGATAAACAATTTGAGCGATACGATAAGAAACTGATTAGTGACCCATTGTCCTGGTACAGGCAAGAATCGCCCTGGGGAGGCCCGGTCGCCGCACCTTGTACGATTTTGGAGTTCCTGTGGGGTAATGCCATGAAGGGCCTGGGCCCATTAGTGGAAGAATCAACTGGATTATTTGGTGCCATGGAAATTGGTTACACTCATGGACCTTTCATTATGGGCCACCGTTACCGTATTGAATGCTCGGTGGTGTGTGTCAGTCAGAGCCCGAAGACCGAAATCGTCTGGTATGACTCCGAGGCCTTCAGTGAAAGTGGTGAGCTAGTGGCAACCCTACGTATTCAGTCCCGGGCAATGAAAGCCTCATCACCTTTATATGCTTCCTGACTGTTGGGCGTAGTAATTAATGGCCCACCTGATTTTCTATAGGGTCGGCTGGGTCGGAGTGGTAGGTGATCGGAACGAATATTTTCAGTCCTGCTCAAGTGCTGTTACACTGCGCTCTATTGTGAAGTGAGACCGGTCCTATGTCCGTTCAATTCGTAGCATCCTGTCAACTACCCACTCGTTATGGGGAGTTTGTCATGCACGGTTTTGAGGACCCTGATACCGGACAGGAGCATATCGCGTTGACGCTGGGTGATATAACAGGCGCTTCAGCGGCGCTGTGCCGGGTGCATTCAGAGTGCCTGACCGGAGACTGCCTATTCAGCATGCGTTGCGACTGTGGTGCGCAACTCAATGGTGCCCTGCAAAAAATTTCAGAAGAAGGTGCCGGTATTCTGCTTTACCTTCGTCAGGAAGGGCGTGGTATTGGTCTGATTAATAAGATCCGCGCTTATCAGCTGCAGGATGCTGGCGCCGATACGGTCGAGGCGAACGAGAAACTCGGTTTTGATGCAGACTTGCGTGATTATTCTATGTGCCGGAACATGTTTGCCCACCTTCAGGTGCAGCAGGTCCGGTTAATGACCAATAATCCTGTCAAGGTCAATGCCTTAACGAAGCTGGGCATCATCATCAGCGCCCGAATTCCGCTTGAAACCGGCCAGAATGATCACAATGCCCGTTACCTGCAGACCAAAGCAGGCAAACTGGGGCATTTGTTTTCAAACAAGTGATGTGCGTTACGACTGTTGGGGATGGCCTAGAAGTTTGATCCGCTGGCTTATGGAAGCTGAAATGCATTCTGCGTCCAGACCACAGGCTTGCAGCATTTTCTTTGGATTAGCGGGTTGAATAAATTTATCGGGTATCCCGAGATTAAGCGTATTAGTGAGTAATCCGGCTGCTGCGATATAGTCATTGACTGCCGAGCCTGCGCCACCGGCCACGACATTCTCCTCAATGGTGACAAGCAATTGGTGGCTTTGGGCCAGATCGTCTATCACCTCCTGGTCAAGTGGTTTAACAAATCGCATGTCAATGAGGGTGGCGTCCAATTCGATAGCCGTTTCCATTGCGGTTTCCAATATCGTGCCGAAAGCCAGAATAGCCACTTGCTGGCCTGTTCTAATAGTCCTGGATTTCCCTATTGGCAAGAGCTGCATGTCAGTTTCTGGTTGGATGCCAACGCCACTGCCCCTAGGATATCGGACTGCCGCAGGACCCGTATGTTTAAAACCGGTGTACAGCATCTGTCGCAATTCGTTTTCGTCAGAGGGGGCCATAATCATCAGATTTGGAATGCAGCGCAGGAACGAGTAATCGAATACGCCGGAATGCGTTGGCCCATCTTCGAGCAGACTTGCCCTGTCTATGGCAAATAAAACATTCAGGTCCTGGATAGCCACATCATGAATGAGTTGATCATAAGCGCGTTGCAGGAAGGTTGAATAGATCGCCACCACTGGCTTGGCCCCGGCACAAGCAAGGCCCGCAGCCAAGGTGACAGCATGTTGCTCGGCTATGGCGACATCAAAATAGCGTTCCGGAAACTGCTCTGAAAACGCAACCAGATCAGAGCCTTCGCGCATGGCGGGTGTAATCGCCATGAGTGTGTCATCGGCGGTCGCCATATCGCACAACCACTGGCCAAAAATGTTTGAATAGCTTGGCCGTTTGGTGTTTGAGCCGGGTAACTTTTCCAGTTTGGCAAGCGAATGGGAACCAATGGGTGATTCTTCAGCAGGCCCGTAGCCTCGACCCTTCTGGGTTGCCACGTGAAGAAATTGTGGTCCCTGTTGATCCTTAATATTGTTGAGGGTATGAACCAGGTTTTTGATATCGTGACCGTGGATAGGGCCCATGTAATTCAGTCCAAGCTCATCAAACAGGGTACCAGGAACGACCATGCCCTTCATATGCTCTTCGGTACGTTTGGCAAACTCCAGGGCGTGCGGCATGGTGCTCAAAAGACGTTTACTACCTTCGCGCATGTTCAGGTACAAGCGACTGCTCAAAATCCTGGCGAAATAGCTGGCAAGGCCGCCCACATTTTCAGAAATCGACATGGCATTGTCGTTCAAAATAACCAACAGGTTCACACCGGAATCAGCCACATGATTGAGTGCTTCGAAGGCCATTCCGGCAGTCATGGCTCCATCGCCAATGATAGCGACGGTGCGGCTGTTATCACCCCTGGCCTTTTTTGCTATCGCCATGCCGAGGGCAGCACCGATCGACGTTGATGAATGGCCTACACCGAAAGTATCGTAGACACTTTCTTCCCTGGAAGGGAAAGGTGCGAGCCCGTCTGGTTGACGAAGCGAGCCCATTCGGTCGCGTCGGCCGGTCAATATCTTGTGTGGGTAGGTTTGGTGGCCGACATCCCAGACTAGATGATCCTCGGGTGTCTGGAAGACATAATGCAGGGCGATAGTCAGTTCAATTACCCCGAGACCAGCACCAAAATGGCCACCAGTCTGGGCTACCGTATAGATAAGAAAGTGGCGTAATTCCTCTGCTAGAGTTTCCAGGTCCTGTTCTTCTAATTCCCGCAGAGCGCTCGGATCATTTATCAGATCGAGCAAGGGCGTCGGTGGTTGGTGGTCTGGTATTGAATGGAACATTGCGACTAGGGCACTTAGGTTAATGATCAGAAAACCGCAAGTTTACACGATCTGGACAAAAAGAACGTATGCCAGGGTTTAATATTCACGCCCGGTAACATAGTGGGCTAATTGTTGCAGGCCGTGACCCTGTTTGCCGAGAGCTTCAAGGGTCCCAAGGGCCTCGCTGGTTAGTTGTTCGAGCCTGGATTGTGCTGAGGATAGCCCTAGGATAGAGACGAAGGTTGATTTTTTTCGATGCCTGTCGGCGCCCGCCTGTTTGCCCAGGGTCGCAGAGTCTCCTGTTTCGTCGAGAATATCATCACGGACCTGGAACGCCAGTCCCATGATTTCCCCAAAGTGGCGCAGATTCTCAGTGGTTTCATGGCTGACCTTTGCAATGATACAGGCGGGCAGCATGCAGAATTCGATCAGCGCGCCTGTTTTGCCGCGATGCATGGCAATCAGTTGCTCTTCAGTGGCAGGTATTGTTTCATGGTGCATATCCAGCACCTGGCCTGCCACCATGCCTTGCTGCCCTGCGGCTATTGCCAGGGCATGAATTAACTCGATTCTGTTTGTCGCGCTTAGCACTTTGTCGTCGGCGATACTCTGGAAAGCACTGGTTTGAAGCGCATCACCGGCTAAAATGGCCAGGGCTTCCCCATATTTAACATGAACGGTTGGTAGTCCCCGGCGCAATAGGTCATTGTCCATAGCAGGCAGATCGTCATGGATCAGCGAGTAAGCGTGCATTAGTTCTACTGCGATAGCGCTCGAGTCAGCAAGGCTAAGATCGACTTCGAGCGCCTCACAGGTCAGGTAGACGAAGGCAGCGCGAAGACGTTTACCGCCGCCGAGTACAGCGTAACCAATGGCTTCTTGTAAATTCGGGGGAATACCTGGCTTGTCTAAGCTGTCAGTGAGAGCCGCTTGAATCCGGTCCTGATAAGGTTCAAGAAATTCATTCATCGTCGCTAACCGCAAACTCGGCAGTCTGCAGTTGGCCGTTTTCCTGGACAAGTACTTTGACTTGCTGTTCTGCTTCAACGAGCGCTTTCTGGCAGGACCGGGTTAGTTGAATTCCCTGCTCAAATGCCTTAAGTGACTCCTCCAGAGACATATCACCCTGTTCCATTTTTTCAACAATGGCTTCGAGCTTTTCAAGCGTAGCCTCGAAAGGAAAACTTTTCTGGTTGGTCATTCTTATAGCCTGGGTGAGTGATATTGTTGAAGATACTCATAGGACTCCTGCAGGTCAATGAAACTGTGATAAGCTATTTTGAGTCTAGAGTGAGAAGGAAAAGGTTATGAAGGTATTTTTGATAATGATAGCGTGTTTTTTCCCTATGGTTGCCCTTGCTGATGGTGAGGCAGAATATAAATATAGAGAAGGCGTCATGAATTCGGCGAAGGGCCATATTCAATCGATAGTGGCCATTATAAAAGGCCAGGTGCACATGGACAATTTACAAATCCATGCAGATGGTATGGTGGATGTGGCCGGCATTATGCCAGATGTTTTTCCAGCGGGTAGCCAAACGGCAAAATCTGAAGCTTTAGATGCTGTCTGGGATGACCCCGATGGGTTTAAAGAAGCCCTGGATAAATTTGTTTCTGCTGCCAATGGCATGGCCGCAGCCGCCAAAACCGGTGAGATGGGCGAGATTGGACCGGCTATTCAGGCGCTGGGTGGAAGCTGTAAAGGCTGCCACGATAACTTTCGGCAGGAACACTGAGTTAAACTATTGCTGGGCTTATCTGATTAGTAAGTAATGATCAGATAAACCACCAAAGCGCTGCAAGCAAAGGTGACTGCACCGAGGATGATTTCTCGAAACAGCGTCAGCGGGACCTGGATTGCTGTGGCTTTCTTTTTCCCTGTCAACATGGCTTTAACCAGGTTTTCCCTGAAATGAAACTGGTGCAGGGCGATGGCTAGTAGGTGCATTGTGACCAGGCCAGCCAGTATCCAGATATTAATTTCATGAATGCCAGTCAGCCATCGACTGGTTTCATAACTGACTTTGCCAGCAAGTGGGCCCTCGGTGAAAATATCGTCGTTGGCAAACAGACCTGTAACAGCCTGGACTAACAGGATTATGAGTATTACAAAGATATTCAGCGCGCCTAGTGGGTTGTGTCCGGCTCGCTGATAAGGTTTTTTCAGTGCCGTTACCAGATGCCCCTTGATTTGAGAGGGTCCTGGTAGAAACTCCCTGAATTGGGCATAGCGCGTGCCAATTACCCCCCACAGGATTCTAAATAAAACCAGGGTGAGAATGCCGTACCCTGACTTCATATGCCAGTCCATCTCATAGAAACCGCCCGTCAATCCGGTATAGCAGGAAACGCCTAACAAGCCGACCAGCGACCAGTGAAACAGCCTGGTGGGGATATCCCAGATTCGAACTGCCTTTGCCGTTGCTGGGGCCGTTCCCCCCTCGTCATGTATTGGTTGCTTCTGGTTTGAATCAGTTTGCATTTAAGTGCTCCGGTTTCCAGGTCATAGTATAGTTGAGCTGGTGCTGGCCTGCGTTTAAGCGATATTGCTCCAACGTGTCCGGCCCGCAACTGGCACCGCCCACGCCGCGCTGCATGACATCGAGACAAAGCCAGACATGCGCATCAGGGGTTAACTCATAAGTATGGTAGGCGGCGGCTAGCGCCTCCTGTGGGAAGCGGCTAACGGAACCTTCGATCAGTTGGTCAGCATCGATGCGAAGTAGATTGTGAGCATCATCTCTGAGTTCCAGCCAGTTTAGGTCAGTCAGATTGCCATGTTCCTGGGGCAATATGTACGGAACGTATTGGTCTAGTACGGTGCTGTTATGCCTTGCAATTAATCCGGACTGCTTGCGGTCGCAATAGGTCTCATGTGGACCTCTACCGAGCCAGCTGAGTTTTTCAAACTGGCCGGATAAAGGGTAACGCAGGCCTAGTCTCGGTAGATCAGTGAGTGCCTTGGGTACAGTAAATTGATGGCTGATGCTGATGCTGCTCGAGCCGTCGATAGTGTAAATACACAGGCAGCGGATTTTTCCAGCCTGAGTGCTGACATTGCCTGCCTGGGTGACGACAATACTACCATTGGTTGATGATGTAGCAGCTTTGGCCGGGCTCCAGCTTAGTTGTCCTTCAAATAGCCCCTGGGCACGCCATCGATCAAGTGCTTTATTTTGGTTGCCTGACCAACCTTTGATGCCATCGTTGTCCATGGGCGCCCGGACTATATTGATTTCTGCGCCTCCCGACAACAGCTCCAGGTCATTTTGCAACCAAGATACAAGCCCATGGTCAGTGAAAGTGAGTTTCCCATGGCGGTTAGTGACCACCAGGGACTGCTTGCTTGATGCAAAGCTGGCACCGGCTTGCAATTTACGGTTGAGTTTACGGCGAGCTTGCAGCGTTACCTGATCCCAGGCAACGATGTGTCCCTTACAAGCCCAGTTGGTGTTTTCCGCTAGCTCGACGTTAATCAGCAGAGATCTCCCGGTATGGCCTTGGTTGGCTGAGGTCAGAACCGGTAGAGTAACCGTGGCATTGCCGCCCGGTTTTATAGGCGGGACAGAAAGGATCCCAGACTCTACTGCCATACCATCAACCAGGTGTGACCACTTAAACCGATATTGGTCCAGACCCGAGAAGTGATGTTTGTTGGTGACAACCAGGTTGCCTTTATGCTTTCTGATAGTAATGGGTTGGATGATTTTCTTATATTCGATCAAGGAACTATGGGGGGTTCTATCCGGCCAGCAGAGGCCATCACAGACAAAATTTAAATCGTGAATTTCTTCCCCGAAATCACCTCCATAAGCCCAGTAGGATTCGTTATTTTCGGTACTTTTAATGCCATGATCGAGCCACTCCCAGATAAAACCACCTTGTAAGCCACGGTATTTTTCGATGGCTTGCCAGTATTCCAGTAGATTGCCGCAGCTGTTACCCATGGCATGGGCATATTCACACATAATCAACGGTCGAGGGTCCTTTGAGTGTCGAGCGTGATCAATAATCTCAGCTACGGATGGGTACATTGGGCAGACTGTATCAGTGCCTTGCGGATTGCGGTCCCAGTGTCGCGATACGCCTTGTTCGCAGATCGCATTTTCATTATGGATTGGCCGACTCGGGTCGAACTGTCGAATCCAGCCAGCCATAGCTGTTTGGTTGGGGCCAAATCCGGTTTCGTTGCCGAGGCTCCACATGATGATGCTGGGATGGTTTTTATCCCGTTCGACCATGCGAATGGCGCGGTTTAAAAAAGCATTAGCCCATACAGGATCCGTTCCTAGTTGAGCGTAATGATGATGAGCTTCGATGTTGGCTTCGTCGACGACATACAGCCCATACTCATCGCAAAGATCGTAAAAAAGTGCGTCATTCGGGTAGTGACTGGTTCGAACAGCATTGATGTTGTGCTGTTTCATGGTTTCAATATCTTTCCGCATAAGTGCTTCTGATATGACTTTGCCCGTTGTATCGCTGTGGTCGTGTCGGTTAACACCTCGAATCAGAACAGCCTCTCCATTTAAGAGTAATTCCCGGTTTTTGATAGCCAGGTGCCGAAAGCCTATTTTCAGAGAAGTCGCCTCGATGATGTTGTTGTTTTCGTCATAAAGACTCACCAGCAGCTGGTAAAGCGCAGGTTGCTCTGCAGACCAGGCAGAGACCGAATCTAGGTCAGTTTCCAGGGTCAGTAAGGGTCCCTTGCCAGTCACAGCAAAGAAATTTGACTTGCTGATGGTTGCTTTCAGGTCTTTTTTTATTGCCCTTTTGCCTGCTGGGTCAAGCAGTCGTAAGGAAACAGAATGGTTTAGGCAAGTACGTTGCTCCCCACCGATTCTTATATCAACCGCCAGGTGGCCCGTTCCGTCTGTGACTCGATATTCCGGCTTGCAGTGGATGTCCCGAATAAAAGTAGGCGCCGTTTGATATAGAGCGATCTCCCTGTGGATGCCTGCGTGCCACCATTGGTCCTGGTCTTCTATATAGCTGGCATCACTCCACCGGATTACTTTTAGGGCGATCATATTGTCGCCTTTGTTGAGGTACGGCGTCAGGTCGACCTCGGTGGGTAGGCGTGAATCTTTACTGAATGCTATTTCAACTCCATTTAAGTAGACGAAATAACAGCTTTCGATACCATTTAGCATGAGTATGGTGCGTTCACCATCCGGCAACTGGGCAATGTTAAAGGTATACCGATAAAGCCCGGTCGGGTTTTCTTCGGGCACCTGCGGTGGTTCATTCCTGAAGGGCATGCGAACATTGGTGTAGATTGGCTGGTCTTCTACTCGCTCATCCATGGTCCATAGTGCCGGCAGTACCACTGGCAGGAAATAGCTATCATCGAAGCCGAGGGTATTCCAGTCAGCCGGGGCGGCATCCGGACTGGCACAGCGATGGAAAAGCCAATTATCGGAGAGTATCTGCTTGCGAGGTTGCTGGCCTGCTTTAGCATCTTTAGTCGACGCGTATCGCTCAAAGCTGGCCCTGGCCGGTAATCTACCAAAACCAATTGTCTCAGGGTTTTCCCAGAATGGATTATGCATTTTCAGTCCCACTTCGTTAGAGTTGTCGGCTAATTGGCTTAGTCAAGGTTCCGGTAGGCGGGTACCCTAAACAGCAGCAGAATTAATATGATGAGCCCACCTGCTGAAAGACCCACTGCCAGTTGAGGTCCATAATAATCAGCAAGCAGGCTGATAGGGTAGATGCTGACCGAAAGGAAAGCCATTTCAAGCATATAAATACTCATGACCCGGCCTCGGAATTCATCATCAACATAAGATTGTATTAGTACATTTGACAGTGACATTCTTGCCGATTGACCGAAACCCACCAGCGTTAATAGGGCCACGGATAGCCAGTAGTGTGTAGACAGGGAGAAAAATACTAAAGCGATGCCCATGAGCAAGCCCCCATAAAGGAGCGCTTTTGCTCTGCCTTTATTGCCATAGGATGCGATGTACAGTGAACCCAGTAAAGATCCTATACCGGAGATAGATATTAGCAGGCCGAGGCGGTCAGGCCCTGCCAGGAGAACGTCTTTAGCAAAGCCTGGCAGTAACATGAAGTAAGTCATGCTGAAAAACACCATGAGAAAATTAAAACCCAGCAGCATATAGATTACCGGGGTATTCAGGACATAGGAAAAGCCCAGTTTTAACTCGTTGATCACAGAGCCTGTGGGGAGTTCCTCGCTGGGTTTATCTTTTACAGATATCATGATCAGAATGAAAACTGCCCATAGATAGAGTCCTGTCATGAGAAAGTAAACCCATTGTGCCGGCTCGATATTGCCACCTCCACCACCGAGTGCGGCCACCAGGCCACCAGCCAGTCCAGGTAACAGTAAGCGCGCTGTATTCATGCCAGAGGTGCTCAGCGCTATCGCATTGGTCAATTTATCGATGCCGACAATATCTTTGGTAAAGGCTTGCCTTGCGGGCATCATAGTGTTCATGACGATACCCTGGAGAATTGATGATATCAGGAGGTGAATAAACTCAAGTTCACCCATAGAAATAAGAATAGCGATGTATAGGGTGATTAAGGCGTTGGCGACGCCACTGATTTGAAGAACCGTCTTTTTTTGTTTGACCCTGTCAGCGACTACGCCTCCCAGGGGCGCTGCAAACAGTCCGACCAGGCCACCGGCCGCCGTCATCCAGCCAAGTTTCTCGTAGGAGCCCGTGATCTCGTAAACCAGCCAACCACGAATGAACATTTGTATGTTCATGGCGGCAAAATTGCCACACAGCGCGACAAAAAACCACCGGTAATTCGGTATGCTGAAGGCATCGAAAGTACTGCGCCATTTGGAGGGTGGCTTGACGGTGGGTTCCCGCTGGTCAGCTGAATCGGGGGGTAAGGAATTTTGCATCAACAATAATATAGCAATTGCGCTTCCACTTAGATATGGAATTAATCATCCCGGGTTGGGTAATCCCCGCTTTTTGTCGGGCCAGGCCTGCTAGAAAAAATATACGGTCTGATTGAGCGAATTGGGTGAATAGACCGGTGCGTTTAATACAGGTCTGTCTGCCAATGGTGATTGTGATCCCTGCGCGTCTGATCAGGTTTTCCTGACATTAGCAATCTGCGCCAAGCAATGGCCTGGGACGCTAACCGCGATATAGCCCAGGTTTTGGTGCCAGGTTTGCTATTTTATAGCTTCGAACTTGATTTATTAGTCAGAGGCTAGCCTTTAGGCGAGTAGCAATAGCGATAGGAATAGATGCCTTGGGACGTATGCCCGTTTGTAGTAATTGGCGCTCATAACCCTGCAGGTCATTTAACAGGAGAGTTTTCTCTGTTGACTTACCCTGGCTTTCAATCCTGATAGCAATGGCTAGCCTGCTGATCTCTAATGGTGTTGAGTTCGTAACTTGTAAAATAATTTCCTGGTCCCTGACGCTGGTCTGGACATCGATGTAAGATTTTGGGTTTTGCTCAATATCCAGGGTAATAAAATGTTGTTTCGCCGTATCAGCCAGGCTTCCTGAGCCGTTCATGACTGCCCTGAAATATTCCTTGGCAGTTTCCTTGTCGCCTTTTTGCAGGCTGATTTCACCTAGCGCATTGGTTGCCGTAGCATTGGGAAGTAGCTGATTGCTTTTTTTGAGGTCTGATCTTGCGGCCTGGATTTTGCCGATCTTCATGAGAACAAGCCCCTTGCCGAGGTAATATCCATAGTAATTTGGGTCGGTTTTAAGGGCCGTATTGTAATGACTGATGGCCGCATCATATTGGTTTTGTTGATAGGCGATATCACCTTGTAAGCCGCGGAACCTGGGTTCCTTCGGCTCGCCCTTGATAGCCGCGCGAATTTGTCTATCCGCTTCTGTATAGTTACCTGCATCGGCAGCTTGCCGGGCTTTATCGAAGGCCAGGTAGGCTTCTGATTTGGAGGCTAGATAAGTGAGTTTTTTCTGATAACGATCCGCTCCGGTTTCAAAGTCACCTCTGACCGTTTTTTCTAACTCGAGCACCGTCTGCCTGTTGCGGTCAACTCTCTCCTGGGAAGGAGGGTGACTGGCAAACAGTCCGGATAGCCAGTTTTGTTTTCGTGATTCCGAAAGCAATACAAAGGTTTCCTGAAGACTGACGGCGGCATTCGGGTCATATCCAGCGCGCGCCATGTAAAGAATGCCAAAGTAATCTGCTTCGAGTTCAGCTGAACGGCTGTACCCTTGGCTAATTAACTGCGCGCCTAGGTTTGCGCCTTCCATAACCATATTGCCATTTCGGGTCTGATTTTTTTCCAGGCTGATTGAAGCTGCCGTGAGTGCGCCCTGCAGGATGGTTCCTCTTTCAATCGTTTTAGCGCCATGACGGGCGGCAGCATGAACGATTTCATGGGCTAGCACTGCAGCTAGTTCGGCTTCGCTGCCTAGCCTGAGTAACAGGCCGCGGTTAACGGCAATTTTCCCGCCAGGTAGAGCCCAGGCATTGGGCACGCTGTCATTTAATACCACGAACTCATAGGGGAGCTGACGATCACTGACCTTGGCAAGTCTCTGGCCTACGTCGTTGACGTATTGTGATAGCCCCTCATCAACTGTATAAAGTCCACCCTGGGATTGCTGCGTCGGCAGATACTGTTTACTGCCAATACGAATTTCACTTTGTTCAGACACCAGGGATAATTCATTTTTCCCGGTTACCGGATTTACTGCGCAGCCAGCAACCAGTATTACCATTAGCAGGGTTACAAGCATTGAGCGCAGAGTGACCAAGTTGCTGGTAGAAAAGTAAGCAGCTAATCTCTTCAAACCTGTCTTCATGATATAACCCACTGTTAGTTTAAAAAGTTGTATGGTGCACTTATCAGCAAACCAGCGCCAGTGCACTATAGAATAGGGATGATCGCGTAAATGACTGGTTTGATCTAGCTTCATGTGATTTTAGGAAGACTTTTTTACTGACCTGATCACCCGTCTGTTTTATATTGGGTACGACGAGCCTATCTTCAGGCTTGTGGCCGCGAAGGAGTCAGATGTCAATTTTCCAAGCTGAGTACGTTAAGGATTGTCTTGCAGCGCAACCCAGTCAAACCATCGATTTTAATTCACCGGGCCGGCGCGCAGCGGTGGCTGTTGTATTGGTGCCCAACGAGGTTGAAACGCAAGCTTTGTTCATTCTTCGGGCTGCCAAAAAGGGTGATCCCTGGTCCGGTCAGATGGCGTTTCCGGGCGGTCACCATGAGCCCGAGGATGATAATCTGAGGGTCACTGCGGAGCGCGAGACCCGGGAGGAGGTAGGCCTTGATTTAACCAGGGTAGGCCGTTATCTCGGCGATTTTGCTCCTGTAAAAGCGAATCCAAGAGGCAATATGGATATGCTGGTCGTGCCACAGGTGTTTGCGCTGGAAACTAAGCCTGAAGATTTGCAACCTAACTATGAAGTTGCAGATGTTATCTGGGGTGATCTGGGTAAGATGCTGGACCGGCAGTTGTTAACACAAAGCACGTTTCCGCAATTTAGTCGCTCAGCCGTGTTTCCTGGTTACCAGGTAGGTCAAGAAGTTGTATGGGGGCTGACGTTCCGTATGCTCAATGATTTTTTCAGCCTATTGGTTCCGGATTGGCAGGCCCCTCCTGACTAACCGACGGTTATGACTGCCATTGAAAGGAAAAATCCTCGCCCTTGCGTTGTACCAGGCCTGCGTGGCTGGGGCCAAAGTGCGCGGGCATCAGTAGCGCGTTCTCCGAGGCACAGGTTTCGAGTAACTGGCGACGGGTACTGATGGCTTGATCAGGCAGTTCGCAATAGGCACTGTTCCAGTGCGGCTCGTATACCTGGATAGGGTGATGACAGATGTCACCACAGAAGTAGGCTCGGTCCTGCTGTGCCGAAAGCCGGAGCGTTACACTACCTGGGGTGTGTCCGGGCGTATTGGCGATAAACAAACGGTCACTAATCAGGTCTTCATCGTTTATCACCAACTGACTTTGGCCCAGAATCGGTTGCACGCTGTCTTCAAAAGTCTGTTTATTAACGCTTGCAAATGCATCCTCTGAAGAGGCGCGGGCATGTTGTTTCTGCCAGAACTGCAGTTCTGCTGCCGACATCACATATCTGGCATTGGGAAAGGTAGGGACCCATTCGCCATTGTCGAGCCGGGTATTCCAGCCAACATGATCTACATGCAGGTGGGTACAGAGAACAAAATCAATATCCTCCGGGGTGACGCCAGCAGCCGTGAAATGACTGAACCAGGGAGATTGCATACGATGCCAGTCTCGATAAGGCATGCGCTCTTTATCATTACCGATACAGCCATCGACCAGGATATTGTGATGCGGTGTCTGGATCAGCCAGGAGTGCATACTGGCAATGATACGGCCACTGTCTTTATCGCAGTGATGTGGGTAGAGCCAGTCGCTATGTCGTTTGAAAACATCAGGGTGGTAGGCCGGGAAGAACTGGGTAGGGTCAAATAGCGGTCCGGTCAGTTCCTCGATGCGAGTCACTCGAGTATCGCCCAATAGCCACGATTGATTCATGATCACGTTCCCTTGATTGCTTTAGTCTTACTATAGTTTAAATAGTGACGGGTATGCCATCGGCCTAGCATAAAAGCGCCTGGAAACATTGGCTTGTCCATCATGAGCCTGTGTTGATCCGCGCGGGAACTATTTTGGTTAAGCCTGTTGCCTTAAATAACGGCAGTTGAGCCAGGTAAGAAAACGCTCGATACCCAGCTGAACGGGTTCGCTGCAGGGAGAAGCGCAGAGACAAAGGCAGGCCTGTGCACCCTAGATTTCACCGTCAATGCGCTTGTTCGGTAATTGCCTGTTACAGTCAGGCGGGCCTGTGCATTGACTAACTATGTTGGTTTATCAGGGTGCTAATCAGTTCAACATGGTCTTTGGTGGCGTTAAGGGCCTTGATGTAAGTGAACTTTTCACCACCAGCGGCCAGGAAGATGTCACGGTTCAGGATCTTAATTTCTTCGATGGTTTCCAGGCAATCAACTGCAAAACCAGGGCAGATTACCAGCAGGTTCTTTTTCCCCTGACGCGGCAGATCAGCCATGACGTCACTGGTATAGGGCTTGAGCCATTCGGCGGGTCCAAATCGGGATTGAAACGAGATTTGCCATTGGGACTGATCAAGTGTAAGGGCATGGGCCACACGTTCTGCTGTTGCACGGCATTGCTGGTAATAGGGATCACCGTTTGCAGATTGTGACTCTGGAATACCGTGAAAGGAAAAGACCAGATAAGCTCCTTCATTAATCTGTTGATTGTAGGCTTCTACTGATTTTGTCAGGGCATGAATATACGCCGTATGCTGATGGTATTGATCAAGAAATCGATGGGTGGGTGTGGTTCGCTGTCGTAATGCCCGGTTGATCTGGTCAAAGACGGCACCCGTCGTCGCGCTGCTATATTGTGGGAATAGGGGAATAAACAGGAAATCATTACAGCCTGCTTCACTGAGTTGATCGACTACCGAGGTAATGGATGGATTACCATAGGTCATGGCCGAGGTGATGGTGATGGACCGGTCGGGTTCTTGTCTAGTGAACTGGTGCTGTACCAGTCGGGCCAGGGCAGCGGTGATATTGCGGATGGGGCCATCGTGAGTACCCCAGACCATCTGGTACTTCGGTACAAGGCGTTTCGGCCGCACTTTGAGTATCACACCGTAAAGAATGGGTAGCCATATCGAGCGGGGCAAGTCGACCACTCTGGGATCTGATAGAAACTCCCCCAGGTAACGTTTAATGGCGGAACTGCTGGGTTCGTCAGGCGTACCCAGATTAATCAGAATCACAGCCGTTTTTTTCCCGTTGGCCAAATTTCTCTCCTCTGTTCAATCCAATCATGCACGTGCTTTGCTTTGATCGTCCAGCGTCAATTGCAGTGGGTGAATTTTTTATCAGGTAAATTTAGGCAGCTATCCTACACTTTTCGGCTTATACTATCTTCTCTGGGGGTGACATGGCTTCGACGCCGGTTACAAAACCTGAGGTGCATGTCGAGAGGGTAGTGACTCTCGTAAAACAATCGCTGTAACTTGTTATAGTTGCCAACGACGAAAACTACGCACTAGCTGCCTAAACCTACCTTCGGGTAATTTAAGTTAGCTTACCTCGGGGCGGATGTGCCCATGTATTCAAACCGAGGGCACGACTCATGGGATCGCTGTTAGACCCCGCTTGTGGTCAACGCAGTTAAAACTAAAGCAAGCTCGCCGTTTAATCCCTGTTTATCGGGCCAGTGAGCGGTTAAATAATAGATAGACTATGCATGTAGAGCCGAAGGCGGAGAACTGACGGACGCGGGTTCAACTCCCGCCACCTCCACCATTTTATAAGGGTTTCGCCCTTATTGTTGACAATGAATTAGGCTGTATTAAGCTTATTTAAGCTTGCTTGGTCAATGTTTGTAACGACAACCGTTTGATGCAGATCACCAATGCGATTCAACCCGGTAATTATGAGGATTCACGAGTTCAGCATATACATGGCCGCCGGCCAGGAGTGTCATTCCCAGATGGATATGCCGAGGTTCAAGGAGATTGGCCACTGCTTGACGATGTGAAAAACAAACTCTCAATATATAGGCAAGCATGATGGTTGGAAAATCCTATGATTCAGTTTTTCTAGGTGTTGATCATCTGGTTTTCCTTACACGAGATATCAAAGCATCTATTATAAACTGGGAGCGAATGCTCTCCCTTCATACTCGCGTTGGGCATACTGAACATGGTGTCGCCCAGGCATTTTTTACGTTACCTGATGGCACCTTTATCGAACTTGTTGCACCGACTGATGATGATTCAACAGTGGCGCAATTGATAGAAGAAAAGGGCGAAGGCTTCTATGTGCTTGCGATGCAAGTTACAAATATGCTGGATGCCCAAGCATTTCTCAAGGCTAATGGAGCGACGCTGAGGGGAGAAGGGACCGACCGAGTGTTTGTTGTACCTGAAGCAATATCTGAACCCACAATTCAACTATGGCCTATCGATCGGCCTCACCGTTGGAGAGACGGTACAACTAAGAGGGAAAAAAATTGACCTATATGTGCACTGAGAGTGAACATAGTCAAGGGAAGCTGGCTCCGGAGAAGTTACAGCAAATGAGTGATGACTTTCGGAACCGAGGTTATGCGGTAGTCACCGACCTGATCTCGGAAGAGAGTCAGAAACTGCTCATGGATTCGGTGGTGGAAGATGCCGAGCGAGTCAGAGCTTCTTCGGAGATGACGCCACATGAAAAACACACTGGCCAGGGGCATCTGCAATTAGGTTTGCGGCGTTCCGCTCCCTATGTGCGACCAGACTTACTTGCTAATCCAATCATAGAGTCGATTATTGCTGAAGTGTTGGGTGAGGGCGCATGGCTTGGCTTTTATAATGGGAATGTCAACATGCCGGGTAGTACCTTTCAGCCACTGCATTTTGATAGGCCCTTTTCCTGGCGTTCTGAGGAGCAGGCAGCGGAACATGGGGAGGATTGGCCTCCTCGAACGACAACTTTGTCTTGTTCGGTAGCGTTTCAGGATATCACGGTTGAAAATGGCGCGACGGAAATCTACCCAGGCTCACATCGAGAAACCGAAGTGGTAACGTGGCCTTCAGGTGAGCGTCTTAGCAACCATCCTGAGCTAATTGAACGTTGGGCGCCCGCTTCTCGCATGGAGATCCCGGCAGGTGGTATATGTTTCCGCGACCCCAGAATGTGGCACCGTGGTATGCCTAATTCGTCAGATGGAGTTAGGCCAATGATAGCTTTAACTTATCACGCAGCAGTCGGCCGCCACTGGCGAGGAGCTGTTGTGCATGATATGGCGTCTGAAGACGTCGCTCGTTGTAACGCCGACCCTGTGTTACGACTGATGGATGACAGAAAGCTGGGGGACGGTCGACTAGTCTTTGAAGAAAGCGCGAGGGCCGTATTTGAAGATAATCCATCACTGCATGGTATCAGCAGGAACGTCAGATTCGTTACTAAGGTCGATCACACGCTTGATGCACACCTTTTAGGGGGCGCGAGAGTGATCCAGGAAGCATGAGAGTTCTCTATATTGGTGGCACGGGTGAGATCTCCTACGCCTGTCTGCTTGAGTCATTGAAGCAAGGGCATGAAGTAACGACCTTGAATCGAGGGATCAATGCGGCGTTGTTACCTGCTGAGGTGCTTCCATTGCAGGGTGATTTGCGTGATGTAGATGTATATGGAGCGCTTTCCTCAAAATCTTTCGATGTTGTGTGCCAGTTTTTTGCTTTCACACCGGATGCGGTTGAAAGAGATGTTGAACAGTTCAAAGGCCTTTGTGGCCAGTACGTGTTCGTTTCAACAGCATCCGCCTATAAAAAAATCAAAAATGGATTGATTACAGAATCGACCCCGTTGGATAACCCCTACTGGGCTTACAGTAGAAACAAGGTGAAATGTGAGCAGCGACTGATAGCGGCGAGTGATTTTACGAAAACCATTGTTCGACCGAGTCATACCTATCGAGAAAGAATCCCTAGTACGGTCGTTAGTGGCGAGCATCTGGTCTGGCGCTTGTTACACCGTAAGCCGGTCATCGTTCATGACGAGGGGGAGTCTCTCTGGACGTTGACCCATGCGACTGATTTTGCCAGGGCTTTTGTTGGTCTTCTGGGTGAAGAAGGTGCATTTAACGAAACATTTCATATCACCAGTGATCATGCCTATAGCTGGAATATGATTCTTACTTGCGTTGCGGATGCACTTAACTGTCCGATTGATATCCGCCAAGTACCAACAGATGAGTTAGTCGAGCAGAGTCCACATTGGGAAGGCTCCCTACGTGGTGATAAGGCAAATTCTATGGTGTTCGATAACAGCAAAGTTAAAAAGCTCCTGCCCAACTGGGAGTGTACAACCGATCTTAATCAAGGAATTGCTGATTCATTGGAACGTTTGCTGCGAAAGGGCGTAATGGAGCCCGAATCCGCCCTGGATCGCCAAATAGACCAAATCATTGAATTGAATAGTTAGTTTACCCCGATTGGACCGCTCACCTTGAAGGTAGCTGGGGCAGTATCGAAGAAACCCACTTCTGTTCCGCTTAACCGGACAACATCGTATAAGTATCCTATAGGATCTGTTCGGTTAGTGTGTCTATATGGCCCCGGCCCGTAAACGCTAGTTTTGAGGTGTTGCGACTGTGCAGGGCGCACGACGTCAGGCACCATCAGGTGAGGCTCATCCCAACTACCGGCATGGCCAAAGAACAAGAGAATCAGTTAAAGAATATCGAATGTAAAAGGTAGAACTCGAAGTGACTTTTAGCCAATCAGGCTAGTTGGTCCGCATGGTGCTGACGGGGTACTATTGAAATTCGATTAGTCTGAGGCTTTTACGTAACCCATGTGTTTGACTAAGTACATTAAGATACTGCTGTTTGTTAGCCTTCTTTGGGCGAGTCCTGCGCGTTTAACCGGAAGCGACAGTAACTCGTTCAACTTCGATATTGATAAAGACGGTGTGTGACGTCAGCCCATACGGCACCACCTAGCCCTGTTTGCTAAGAGACACTTCTGCTAATTTAAACCGAAGCAGAGGAGTTTCAAATGAGCATGTCAAACACAGAAAAACACGTTAAGGATATACGACGTAAGACCCGCCGTAAGTTTTCATCAGAAGAGAAAATCAGAATAGTACTGGATGGATTGCGCGGTGAGTATTCAATCGCTGAGCTATGCCGCAAAGAAGGCATTAACAATAATCTCTATTATCGCTGGAGCAAAGACTTCCTGGAAGCCGGTAAGAAGCGACTGGCTGGTGATACGGTTCGTGAAGCCAGCACAGATGAAGTGGTTGATCTCAAGAAAGAAAACACCGACCTCAAGCAAGCGGTGGCTGAACTGTATCTACGCAATGACTGGCTTAAAAAAAGTCTGACTGGGCAGGATGTGACCTTGGACAAAGACTAATGCGCAGTGCATCTGAAAAACTAGCCATCATTCGCCTGGTTGAAGACTCTGAGCTATCGGTTCGCAGAACACTGTTAGAACTCAAGGTAAGCAGGAGTAGTTTCTATCGTTGGTATCGAGCCTATGAGCAAGGTGGGTTTGAGGGATTAGAGAACCATAGCCGGGCTTCTCGTCAGCACTGGAATAAAATACCAGAATCTGTTCGTGATCAGGTGGTAGAGATCGCACTGGATCAAACTGAGATGACGCCGCGAGAATTGGCCTGGTACATTACCGATACGCGGGACTATTTTATCTCAGAGTCCACTGTTTATCGTATTCTAAAGGCACATGATCTGATCACCAGTCCGCAGTTCCTGGTGATGAGTGCGGCGGATAGCTTCCAGAATCCAACCCATGAAGTACACGAATTGTGGCAAACAGACTTTACCTATTTTCGCATCGTCGGTTGGGGCTGGTACTTTCTCTCCACCATCCTGGATGACTACTCCCGTTACATCATTTGTTGGCGTTTGACGACTACCATGGCAGCAAGTGATGTGACGGACACGCTAACGGATGCATTGGAGGTAACGGGGCTTAAACAGGGACGTGTTCATCATAAGCCAAGGCTACTTTCAGACAATGGGCCCTGCTATATCAGTGGCGAACTAAAACGATGGCTAGCAGAGCAGCAGATTGAACACACCCGTGGTGCTCCCTATCACCCGATGACGCAGGGTAAGATCGAACGCTACCATCGCTCGATGAAGAATGTGATTAAGTTAGAAAATTACTATTATCCCTGGGAACTGGAGAAGGCCATTACTGACTGGGTTCAGCATTACAACCATGAGCGTTATCACGAGTCGTTAGATAATGTTACGCCATCTGATGTATATCATGGGCGTAGCGAAGAGATCCTGGATCAGCGGGCAATCATTAAGTCGCGCACGATGATCCAGAGAAAGGTACAAAACCTGAGATTAGCAGGATAGACTGGAGCAACAATGAGCAGAAAAGTGTCTCTTAGAATTTAGTGCTAGTGGTCCCATATGGGCTGACGACGTACAATTGTCGATGGATAGCAACATCCCAGGATCTGTTTTATCCACTAACCTACGCAGAAGGTTGTTGATCGTCGCTGGCAGCTTCCCCGTCTTGTTGTAACCACCAAGATGCTTAGGAACATGCTGGTAGTAATTCCTTTGCTTTATGGCAGTTGGATTTCTGCGGTCTAGCTGGAGTCTGAGGTTGTGTAGATGCTCTATCTGCCTAATCGGCATAGATTCACCTAAGTCTGTTCTTCTATTGCGAAGATGCTCTAAACGGTAGGCTGTAAAGTCCGTGATGTTTGTATCGTCTTTCATGATTCGCTCCTTTAAATCAATTCAGGAGCATCATTATTGGAAGAGTCCCATTTGGTTGCGGCGGTACTTTCTGTCAGGCAGAATG